>Ga0070734_10000399_pt1 | contig 96249 bp, 80 predicted proteins | sample Coa_R1_8_FD_66444 | JGI IMG/M metagenome (GOLD analysis project Ga0070734, IMG submission 66444) | Surface soil microbial communities from Centralia Pennsylvania, which are recovering from an underground coalmine fire - Coalmine... | ecosystem: Environmental > Terrestrial > Soil > Unclassified ...
TCCGCTCCAGTGCCGCGGCCGAGACCTTCTCTGGGGTTGTCAACCTCCAGCATCCCGCCGCTAGATCGACCGGACAAATAGCAAGTTAATTGGACCGGACAATTGACATGTTAACGACACACGATGCGCTCTGGGTTGCATGGCTGTATACAATGGTGTACCCTGATCCTTGCTTCGCGGGTTTCGCTCGCGTCATCTCGATTTGCCGGGAGAGCTTTCTCCAAATGAAACTGCGTTGTTTCTGCATTACTCTCGCATTGGTCTTCTGTTTCACGGCGATTGCTTACTCGCAAAATGTTTATGCGTCGCTGGCAGGAACCGTTACGGATTCGACAGGGGCCGCGGTACCCGGCGCCATGGTGACGGCAAGGAACCAGAACACCGGGCTGACGCGGGCTGCCGCCACCGATAACCGGGGTACTTACTCGCTCAATCTGCTTCCAATCGGCGTGTATACGCTCTCGGTAACTCACGAAGGCTTCCGGGAGAAGTCGGTTACGGATATCGTGCTGCAGGTCGATCAGCAGGCCCGAGAGGACCTGAGCCTCGAAACGGGAGCCATCCTGGAGAAGGTGACGGTCGAGGGCACGGCGCCGGTTTTGCAGGCCGACAGTTCTTCGATCGGCGAGGTCGTGAACAACCAGGAAGTGAACGAACTGCCGATGAATGGGCGCAACCTGAATCAACTCGCGCTGATCACCGGCGCGGTCGCTCCGGCCAACCAGAGCAATGTGGAAGCGGGGAGCGCTTCCACCGTTCAGACGTTCTCCGTGGCCGGAGGCCGTTCGAATACCAATTCATTTCTCATCGATGGTGTCGCGAACACGGACGATGCCATCGATAACAGCGCCTTGCACCCCTCATTAGAAATGGTGCAGGAATTCAAGCTCGAGGCCAACAACTACAGCGCGGAATTCGGCCACTACTCGGGCGGGCAAGTTAATATTACGACCAGGGGCGGGACTGACCAGTTCCACGGGTCCTTATTCGAGTTCTTCCGCAACGACGCCCTGGACGCCAAGAACTTTTTTGTCCTGCCGACGCAATCCAAGCCGCCTCTGAAACGCAACCAGTTCGGTGGCAGTCTGGGTGGCCCCATCAAGAAAGATAAGCTCTTCTTCTTTGGTTCGTACGAAGGGCTGCGATATACGCAGGGGCAGACGGGAACGGGGACAGTGCCGACCGCGGCGATGCTGAATGGCGATTTTTCAGTCCTGCTGCAGCCCAACAATCCCTACACCCATGCCGTCACCCAACTGCACGATCCATTGACCGGCGCGGCAATCCCCAACAACGTGCTCTCATCCACCAGCCCGATTGGCGCTCGAATCGCGGCGCTGTTTCCAGCGCCCACCATCCTCGGAGTGGCAGTCAATAACTATGTTGTGAATCCCTCGCTGGTGCAGAGCGACGATACCTATAATTTCCGGCTGGATTATCAGCTTTCGTCGAAAGACAATTTGGCCGGGCGCCTCACGACCCTCCGCGAATCAGTCAATCAGCCGTATCCGCTGGGGCCTGCCATCTCGCCGCTGGTAGGCTACAGTTCCATTCAGCCCAGCTCTCAGTACAATACCTTCCTGAGTGAGAATCACATCTTTTCGCCGAGCCTGATCAACGAAGCGCGCCTGGGCTTCAGCCGGATTGTATTGAGCGTTGCCAATCAGAACTCGAACAACGTCGCCAGCCAGCTTGGCATTACCGGCCTCGATCCTGCCGCCTATGCCACCTACTCGGGCGTGCCTACTTTCAGCATCCCCGGATTCGCCACGATTTCCGCGGTCAACTTTTTCCCGCAAATTCGCGCCGATTCCACTTACCAGGTAACCGATTCTTTGTCGTGGGTGCATGGAGCCCACTCCATGAAGTTCGGCCTGGACCTCACGCGGTTTGAACTGTATCAAGACGTCAATATCAATGTAAGGGGGACACTCACATTCAGCGGTCAGTACAGCGGATTCAGCCTGGCCGACCTACTGTTGGGGTACCCTTCGCAAACCACTAAGTTGCAACTTCCGGGACCGCTCTGGTCGTATGCGATCAATTCCTCGCGCAGCTTCTATGCCCTGGATAATTGGCAGGTTTCGAGAAAGCTGACGATTAATATCGGACTGCGGTACGAGCTCGACCCACCGGTCTTCTACAAGGGCGGGCAGCAGGCAGGCTTCAATCCCAGTCTGGGTGTTATTCAGATTCCCAAGCAGACCAACCCAAGTATCAACCCACTTGCCAATCCGGCTCCGATCCCGATTCCGGTCCCCATCCAGCAACTGAGCGGGAAAACCATCTGCGATGAGGACACCAAAAATTTCGCGCCGCGGATCGGTTTTGCCTATCGCCCCTCGAATGATAACAAGACCGTGATCCGCGGCGGCTTCGGAATTTTCTACAACATACCAGCCACGAACACGAGCTGCGGCAGTTCCAGCATGTTGTGGCAGTACAGCGAGAGCTTTGTCGGCGCGCTCAAAGGGTCGGCTCCGAATATCACGCTGGCCAATCCATTCCCGAACACCTTGCTCAGTTCGGCTTTTCTTCCGACGGCTAATTATCCCGGCCAGCACATTACACCTCGCGTGAACCAATACAACCTCGGGGTGCAAAGGCAACTCAGGCCTACGATCATCCTGGAGGTCGGGTATATCGGATCGGAAGGTCACCACTTGCCTTTGGCTTTGAATATTAACCAAGCTGTGCCGGGGTCTGGCCCGGTGAACCCACGGCGGCCATTTGCCTCGTTGGGGCTATTGAACACCATCAACTGGAATTCCTATCTCGGTAATTCGAGCTACAACGCTCTCTTGCTACACCTGGAAAAGAGGACCAGCCACGGCGCCACCTTCCTGGTGAACTACACGTGGGCTCATGCCCTCGACACTGGTACCGGGGCAATTCAAAACGTCTACAACATCGCTGCCAACCGCGGCCCGTCCTCGGCTGACATTCGCCAGCGATTCGTGGCGAGTTATGTTCACCAACTCCCCTTCGGTCATGGCCGCTGGAAAGGCGCGCATTGGAACCGTGTGGAAGATTTTGTTTTAGGCGGCTGGCAGACAGGCGGCATCTTTACAGTGCAAACCGGATTCCCTCTAACTGCTACCATTAGCGGACTCGATCAGTCTCAAACCGGCGGCCTGAACGACCGGCCCAATTTGATCGGCCCGGTTTCCGTTTCGGATTCTACGATCGGGCAGTGGTTCAACCGAGCCGCATTTGCGCTTCCCGCCACCGGCCAGTTCGGGAATGAAGGAACGGGTGTAATCGTTGGCCCGGGTTTGGTCAACCTCGATTTTTCTCTCCTCAAGAATTTCAAGTTTCGCGAAAGCGACAATCTTCAGTTCCGGGCGGAGTTGTTCAATTCGATGAATCACCCCAATTTCCTGAATCCGGTCACTACGTTTAACAGCCCTTCGTTCGGCGTGATTACGGGCGCACTGGCCGGGCGGGAAGTGCAACTCGGTCTTCGGTATAGTTTCTGATGGACGCCTGTCGTGCGGAAAGGATGAATCCATGACTTTGACCCAAAGGCGCAACCTAGCGATCAGCACGGCTGTTCTGGCCGCCCTGGTGATTAGTTCAAAAGGTCCCGCTCAAACCCGCGGCGGCCAGCCGGCCCGGCCCATCACGGGTTCCGGCCCGTATAAAGCGACGATGGAGATGGACCCGGGCCTGCCGGACCATACCATTTATCGCCCGGAAAACCTGTCGGATGTGAAGGGCTCGAATCTGCCCGTCGTCATCTGGGGCAATGGCGCCTGCGCCAATGCGGGCAATGCGTTCCGCAATTTTCTCACTGACATTTCTTCCTATGGGTACGTCGTAATCGCACTGGGTCCGATCGTCGAGCGAGATGCTGCCGGCCCGGGCCAGCCTCCTGCCGCGGCGGCTCCCGCCCCGCAGCCGAGGATCGAACAGCCGGCGGACACTACGTCCGTGCCGCGCAATCTGCCTCCGGCGGCAACTCACCCCTCGCAGATGCTCGACGCCATGAAATGGATCGCGGCCGAGAACGGACGCGCCGATAGCAAATACTACAAGCACCTGAATACCGGCAAAATGGCCGTCATGGGGCAATCGTGCGGAGGCGTTCAGGCCATCGAAGTTGCCGCCGACCCCCGCATCACCACTGCGGTGATCTGGAATAGCGGACTCTTCGCGCAGCCCACCAACATGGGCGGCGGCAAAACGCTCAGCAAGAGCGACCTGGCGTCGATCCACGTTTCAATGGCCTATATTAGCGGCGATGAAACCGATATCGCCCACAAGAACGCTGATGCCGATTTCGATTCCATCACCAAGATACCGGTGTTTCGCGGCTGGGAGCGGGGGGTAGGCCACGGCGGTACTTACAACCAACCGAACGGAGGAGAATTCAGCGGGGTCGCCGTGGCTTGGTTGGATTGGCAGTTGAAAGGCGACCAGCACGCCGCGCTCATGTTTCGAGGCCCGGATTGCGGCCTGTGCGTCAATCCCAAGTGGGTGGTCCGGTCCAAGAACCTGAAGTAGGTGATCCCATGAAAACTGTACTCGTTCTGGGTCTCACATTCGTCTCCGGAGCGCTTTGCGCGCAACCCATTCCTTTCGGGTCCGCCCTCGATGCCGACCAGCAGATTCAGGAATCCCGGCAATTAGCGAAACAGGTGTTATCCGCGTCCACCGAGCGGCGCGCCAAGGGCGATCAGCATCGCACTTACCATTTTCCGGCAGCCAACAAAGCAATGCCCTATCGCTTGTACGTCCCCACCACGTGGGATGGGCAGTCCAGCCTGCCTCTTGTGGTGATGCTGCACGGCGCCGGCTCCGATGAGAACCGTTACATGGACGCACACAATCAGCAACTGATCCACTTGGCCGAGCAGCACGGCTACGTGGTCGCTTCTCCGCTGGGGTATAGCCCACTAGGAGCTTATGGAACGCCGCTCCGATTACCCGCGGTCTTCGGGCAACCGGAGACGGCCGCCAAACAAAGAGCGGCTGTCACACCCGAAGCGGAGCACACTCTCGAACTCAGCGAAAAAGATGTCATCAATGTCCTGGAAATCGTGCTGAACGAGTATCCCATCAACCGCTCCGCAGTCTTCCTGATGGGGCATTCCATGGGTTCGGGAGGAACCTGGTACCTGGGAGCCAAGTACTCAAAATACTGGCGGGCCATTGCCCCGATGTCGGGCCCGTTTGTAGACCAGGCGAATTACCCTTGGGACCACCTGAAATCCATTCCCATCATGATGAGCGAGGGAACGCTAGCGCTGCCATCCGTTCAAGGCAGCCGGGTGATGCGAGACTGGATGTTTCAGCAGGATCTCACCTTTGAATATTATGAGGTGAAAGCCGACCATGGCGGCATGGTGCCACTGGTTCTGCCCGCCGTCGTCGATTTTTTCGATCGTTATCGTGAGAAGTAGTTTGTCATTTTCACCGGAATGGATTCCCCAATCACCCCAGGCAAGCCGCTGGACGGCATCACCGTCCTCGATCTGACCGTCGCCCTCGCCGGACCCTTCGCCACGCTCATCCTGGCCGGCTTGGGAGCAAAAGTCATCAAAGTGGAAAACCCCGCGGGCGGGGACTCCTGCCGCAGCAACCCTCCTTATCTCGGTCCGGCCGGCCCGAGACTGGTGCGTGACAGCGAAGAGGACATTTCCGTCTCCGCCCTCAATCGCCTGCGGAACAAACTCGGCGTGACTTTGAACCTGAAGCACCCGGAGGCTCGCGCCGTTTATTCTGACCTCGTGAAGAACTCTGACATCGTGGTGGAGAACTTCAGCCGCGGCACTTTGGACCGGCTCGGTGTCGGCTACGCCTTCGCACGCGAGGTCAACCCCAAGGTCGTTTATTGTTCCATTACCGGCTTCGGAAGCACCGCGGACGACAGTTCCGCAAAAGCCATGGATGCGATTGTCCAGGCTCTTAGCGGGATGATGATGACTTCCGGCGGGCCAGGCGATCCGCCCATTCGCGTGGGCCTGCCCATCGGCGATCTTACCGCTCCGCTGTTCGGTGTAATCGGCATTTTAGCCGCCCTGCCCCAGGCCCAACGAACCGGGCAAGGGCAGCACATTGACGTCTCCATGCTCGGGGTCCTCACCAACCTGGTGGCCGTCGAATCTTTCGAACTCCTGGAGCGCTGCGGTGTTCCGCAACGCACGGGGTTGACCGTTCCACGCCTGGCGCCTTTCGGTCTGTATCCGACACGAGACGGTTACATCGCCATCTGTGCGCCTCAGGAAACCTTCGCGAAGTCGTTGTTTGAAGCCATTGGCCGCGCGGATTTGAGCGATGACCCGCGCTTTGCCACACGCGATGCCCGGGTCGAGAACGTGCGTGCCCTGGATGCGATCCTCGGCGAATTTACGCGGCGCTACACGAATGCCGAAGCGGTGTCCATCCTCGAACAGGCAGGCGTGCCCGCAGCCGAGGTCCGGAACCCGAATGAAGCGGTAAAGGACCCGCGGGTGCTCGCGCGTGGCGAAACGGTCCGCCTGGAGCACCCGAAATATGGGGCTGTGGACGAGGTGTACGGCATGGGGTTACCCATCAAGTTTTCGGGGGCGTCTGCCGGCTTTGACCAACCTGCGCCGGAGCTCGGCGAACACAATGAAGCCGTGTACGGCGGAATTCTGGGCTATTCTTCCGACCGTCTGGAGCGGATGAAAGCCTGCGGCGTAATCTGAATTGTGACCGGGAAAGCTCCATCTGCCATTGAGCGGTTGACCTGGCATTATGAACATCCCTTCGCCCAGGCGATGGAGAAAGACCGCGCCGGAATCCCCGTCGCCGGCTTCACTTCCAACACGGTGCCCTGGGAACTCCTGCGCGCCGCCGGCTACTTCCCCTTGGTGCTGAACCCACCGTGCGGGCCGGCTCCGCTCGCCAGCCAGTTCATGGAGGATGGTGTCTTCAGTGCCCGAATGCGCAGCATCTTCGATGGCGTTTCATCCGGCGCGTGGCAGTTCCTGAAGCTGGTCGTCATTCCCCGAACATCCGAGCCGGAGCACAAGCTCTACCTGTACTTGCGCGAGATCGCGCGGCACGGCATGGGAAAGTCACTGCCTGACGTCTATCTATATAATTTGCTGCAAGCCCGCTCACCCGAAGGAGAAGAATACGGAATTCAGCGCACGCGCGACTTAAAGCAGTATTTGGAAGAGAGTACCGGCCGGAGGATCGAACCTGCGGATCTGGCACGCGCCCTCGGTGAGTCGAATCAAGCGCGTCAGGCAATCGGAAATCTGCTGAGTCTTCGGCACGGCCCGGAACCGCGGCTGACGGGAACCGAGGCGCTTCCCCTCATCGGCGCCATATATTTTATGGACCGCGCGGAATACCCTGAGCTGGCCGCGCAGGCCGCAGCCGAGCTCGCGGGGCGGCCTCCCGCGCGCGGTATGCGCCTGCTCATCAAGGGCACTCCACTTCATCACGCCGGGCTGCACAAGGCGATCGAATCGCACAACGCGGTTGTGGTGGCGGAAGACGATTGGTGGGGTTCGCGCTCTCTCGGCCGGCAAATCGCCGCCGAAGATGACATACTCCGCTCCATCGCTAACGCCTATTACTGCGACGCGCCTGGTCCGCGGGTATTCCCTAGGGACATCAACGATAGCTGGTTCTTCGCGGCTGCAGAGAGAGTCGATGGGGTTGTCTTTTATCTTCCTCCGGAAGACGACGTTCTGGGGTGGGACTATCCACGGTTGCGGGAAGCACTCGCACAGCGAGGGATCCCCAGTTTCCTGGTGCGCGAGGATGCCGCGGAAGGGCTCAGTTCGGAGTGTCATCAGAACCTGGAAGAGTTCGTCGCCAAGCTTCCGGTGAAGAGCTGAACCTCTATGGCGGAAAAGCAACTGGAGTGTACCGTCGCCGCTGCTGAGCACCAGAAGGCCTGGTTCGCCCAACTGCGGCGCGATGTATTCGAGAACCAGAAGCCTTACGCGATTGTACAGGCGGATATGCCGCTCGAATTGTTTCAGGCCATGGACGTCCCCGTGGTCAGCAATCAGTGGTGGGCCGCCATGATTTCCGCCAAAAGACTGGCGGCGGCTTATCTGGATGCAATGAACGCGTGCGGTTTCCACGAGGGATTGTGCCGGTATTGCAGCCTCCCGCTGGCATCTACTCTCTGCGCAGACGCGGCGCCTGCGCCTTGGGGCGGCTTGCCGCGGCCGGCGCTCCTCTCGGCCCGTTTAACCTGCGACTGCATACAGCGAGTCTTTGAAATCTGGGCGGAAGCTTTCGGCACGGAATTCATCCCTCTGGACGTGCCCGGCGCCGCCAATCTTCCTCCGAAATGGTGGGAATTGAGCCGGTATCGCTGGAGCGAGTTGTTCGAAGAGCATCGGCTCGACTTCATGGTTGCGCAATTCTACAGACTCATCCGAAGCTTGGAGCGAATCACCTCCCGGAAATTCGATTTGGAACGGCTGCAGTGCCTAATGGAAGGCGTCAACCGCCAGGAAGAATATTTTGAAGAAGTTCGCGATCTGATCTGCTCCGCCCCACGAACGCCCGTGCGGATGCAGGAACAGGTGAGCAACGTGATGGCCACGCAATGGCTGCGGGGAACGGAATGGGCCATCTCGCACGCGAAGAGATTTCGCGATGAAGTGAAGGCGCGCGTAGAACAGAACAGGTCCGCCTGCCCTGCCGAACGATTACGGCTGATGTGGGTGGGCGCGGGATTGTGGCACGATATGGACTTCTACACGGCGTTTGAAGCCGAGTATGGCGCCGTCTTCGTCTGGTCAATGTACCTGGCGTTCGGCCCGGATGGTTATATTCGTTATGGCCTCGAGGATCCGCTCAAGGTGCTTGCCAGCCGGACCGTCAGTATGAACGAACAACTGCACAACCCGCCATGGGCCAATGAATGGATTGTGGACCAGGCGAAACGGCACCGCGTGGATGCGGCTTTGGTTTTGACTCCGCTAGGTACGCGGCCTTCGGCAACGGGGAACCGGTTCATTGAACTGGCGCTGGAGCGCGCGGGCATTCCCGTCCTATCGGTTTTCGCCGACATGGTAGACGCTCGCAGTTGGGACGCCTCGGAGATGCGGTGCAAGGTGGCGCGGTTTCTGGAAGAACGCGTGATGAGACGTGAGGGGAAGGTGCCATGAGCCGCCCGGCTCCAGAAGCAAAGCAGTCCTGGGTTCTCGCGGTCTCGGCGGTCATCATCGCCATGATGGCCATCCAGATGTCGAGCCTCGGTTTTTCACCCCTACTTCCCGCCATTCGCCGGGACCTCGCCGCCTCGTACTCCCAGATGGGCCTTTTCACCGGAATGTACGGGCTGATTGCAATCTTGATCAGTCTGCCCGCCGGAATACTCGCTGCCCGGTTCGGTGAAAAGCGCATGCTTCTTAGTGGGCTGGCTGTAGTCGCCGCGGGACTGGCGGGCCTCGGGTTGGCGCCCTCCTTTGCGGTCGCGCTCACCAGCCGGGCCGTCTGGCTAATCGGTTACCGGTTTGCTTTCATTTGTGTTTTCACCGCTATGGCGGTAGTGACCCCGGAAAAATATCGCAGCCGAACCATGGGCGTGCTGGGCGCTATGGCCGCGCTAGCTTCGGTAATTGGCGCGCCCTTCGGCACGCATCTCGCGGAATTGGTTGGCTGGCGAGGTGGAATCTTCGGCTTCGCTGTTATCGCCGTGCTGGGCGGGGTCCTGTTCGCCGGGCTCTACCGTCCGTTGCGCACAGGCGCCGAAGCTGCTGCCGGCCCCCGCGGACACGCGTTCACTTCCAAGTCTCTCTCGGCGCTGCGCAATCCCATCATGTGGGGAATGATCCTCCTGGGTCTGATCAACATGGGCGGGTTCAGCGCCACCTTCTTCGTCCCCTATGCGGTCGAGAGCGTTTTCGGGCTGAATGCCAGAGAGTCGGCGGCAATTATCAGCGCCAGCTATCTGGCGGCGATTCTCCTCAACCTCGCCATCGGCTATCTGTGCGATCGTTTCTCCCGGTGGAACATCATGATCCTTCTGGCGGTATTGCTGGTTCCCGCCAGTTTCGGGGCGCTCTCGCGTGATGTACTCCTCTTCCGGATTGCGATCGCGCTCGTGGTTTCTCTCGGCCACGCCGCCACCAACCAGATCTACGCCATCAGCGGCGCGGTCTTGCCCAGGGATCAAGTGGGCACCGGAATGGGGATTATCGGTCTGGGCAGTGGGATATTCGGTTACTTGGGGCCGCAGATGCTTGGTTATCTGCGAGACTCCACCGGCGGCTTCACGGCCGGCTGGCTATTCGTTGCGTTCGCGGCCGTGATTTCGCTGGCCGACTTGCTCGTCCTCCGGGCGTACAGTTCCCGCGCGCAGACGCCTGAAACCGTTGCCGCCGGGATTGCTCCTTCGCAATCGCAATCACGGGAACCATATGCGGATCCAGGCGCACGGTAAGGTCCTACACGATGGACGAGAAGAGATCGACAGCTCCCGGCATTGAAGTAAAATGCTTGTCTTACTCTAAATGACCACATCTCCTGTACTGATTGCCGGCGCAGGTATTGGCGGCTTAAGCGTTGCACTGACTTTGCACCAAATCGGTGTACCGTGCATCGTCTTTGAGTCGGTCGCTGAAATCAAGCCTCTCGGCCTTGGCATCAACATTCAGCCCAACGCCGTCCGCGAACTCTACGAATTGGGTTTCGGCCCGGAATCGCTCGATACCATTGGACTGCAAACCAGAGAATGGGCGCTCGTTGGTCTGAATGGAAATGAAGTCTATTCCGAACTGCGGGGACTAAGGGCCGGCTACAAGTGGCCGCAGTATTCGGTTCACCGGGGCCGGTTGCAGATACTTCTGTATCGCGCTGCTCTGGAACGTCTGGGTGCAGATTCCGTTCGCACGGGCCTGAAGGTAACCGCGTATCGCAATCACTCGGACGGAAATGGAGTGACGGCTTTGTTACGAAGCCAGGACGGCAAGTGTTCCAGCGTGGAAGGTTCCCTGCTGATTGCGGCTGATGGTCTGCATTCAGCGGTGCGTCGACAGATGTATCCCGACCAGCCTCCCATTCAATGGGGAGGCGCCATCATGTGGCGCGGGGTCACCAAAGGCAAGCCGATTCGCACTGGCGCATCCTTTGTGGGCCTGGGGACACACCGTCATCGCGTGGTGTTCTATCCTATCTCGGCCCCGGATCCGGTCACCGGCCTCGCGGACATCAACTGGATCGCAGAGATCACCGTGGACAATTCCGGTGGCTGGCCGGATGGCGACTGGAACAAGCAGGTACGGCATGAGGAGTTCATGCATCATTTCGCGCACTGGAATTATGACTGGATCGACATCCCGGCCATGTTACGTGGCGCGGCTGCAGTGTTTGAATACCCGATGATCGATCGGGAACCGGTTTCGACATGGGTTGACGGCAATGTCGCTCTGTTGGGCGACGCCGCGCACGTAATGTATCCGACGGGTTCCAATGGCGCCAGCCAGGCGATTGTCGATGCACGAGTGCTGGGTGCTGCTATGCTCGAACATGGCGTTCACTCCAGAGCCCTGCATGCCTACGACGCACTGCTCTGCGCGGAAATGTCGCAACTGGTTTTACGCAATCGTGGCGCCGGTCCCTTTGGCCTGCTGAATCTGCTGGATGATCGTTGCGGCGGTGTGTTCGACAATATCGATGATGTCATTCCCAAGGCTGAGCGTGAGGAATTCATGCTACGGTATAAAACTGCCGCAGGCTTTGCGGCCGAGAAACTCAATCGAGCCGCGTCCACCATCCCGCCAGGAGCCAGAGTTCGTTAGGAAGAAGGGCAGCCTCTGTGTTACAGCACTACGTTCTGATCAAATTCAGGGAAGGCACCAGCGACGACCACTTAGAAGAGTTCTGCAGAAGAATGCTGGCCCTGCGAACCACTGTTTCCGGCATTCAGCATCTGGAGATCGGACGCGATATTCTGCACGACGTCCGCAGTTGGGACCTCATCCTCATCATGCGCTTTGCTTCCACAGAGGTCCTGCGCAGCTATCAGCAACACCCGGAGCACCTGAAATTGATGGCATTCAACCAGCCGTCCGTTGCGAATGTAGCTTCGGTGGATTTTGAATCACCGCAAACCGAGTGATTTCCGACCGTGAAAACATACACCGCCCGCAGGCTACACAATCTTCAGGAGTCCGTGATCCGCTCGATCACGCGTTACGCATTTGATAAGGGAGCGATCCTGCTGGCGCAGGGGTTCCCGGATTTCGATCCACCGCAAGAAGTTCTCGCCGAGGCCGAGAAGGCCATGCGCAGCGGGCGGAATCAGTATGGGATGACATGGGGACAGCCCAGCCTCCGCAAGGCCATCGCGCAGAAGAGCCGGCGGTTTTACGGGCAGGAGGTCGATCCCGATCGGCATGTCACGGTCACCTGCGGAGTTACGGAAGCCGTGATTGCCGCCCTGCTGGGCATCGTCAATCCGGGAGACAAAGTTGTCGTTCTGGAACCCGCCCATGAAAACTATCATGCCGGTATAACATTCGCCGGCGGCATTCCGATCTGGGTTCCTCTGCGTCCGCCCGAATATCAATTCGACCCCGATGAACTGGCGAGCGCCTTCGAACAGAAACCCAAAGCTGTGTTGTTCAACTCGCCGCACAATCCTTCCGGCAGAGTTTTTACCGAGCAGGAACTTTCGATTATCCGGGACCTTTGCGTCAATCACGACGTTGTGGCGATCACCGATGAAATCTACGAACACCTCGTGTTCGACGGCCTTCGCCACATTCCGATTGCCACGTATCCCGGCATGCAGGATCGCACCATCACCATTTGCGGTTTGGGGAAAACCTTTGCCGTGACCGGCTGGCGTGTGGGGTATTGCATTGCGAGCCCGGAGTTGACGGATGCGCTGCGGAAGGTCCATGATTTCACGACCGTGTGCGCGCCCACCCCGCTGCAGGAAGCGATGGCGGCGGTGATCGGGTTGCCCGATTCGTACTACCAGTGGCTTCAGGCTTTCTACGCTTCGCGACGTGCCCGCATGCTCGGCATTCTCGACAAGCATGGTTTCCAGTATGCGGTCCCCGAAGGCGCCTACTACGTCATGGCGGACTTCCGGCACCTGGGCCGCGGTGATGACGATATGGCGTTCGCGTACTGGTTGATTGATGAAATCGGCGTTGGTACGGTGCCCGGTTCCAGTTTCTATGCTTCCTCTCCTGTTCTGGGCCGCGGTCTGGTGCGTTTCGCCTTTCCGAAGAAGGACGAAACGCTTGACACCGTTGAAGAACGATTTCAGAAATTGCCCGCCAAATGATCGCGAGATCGTCTTCAATCGCACCCTTTGAGATCGGGCCTACAACCGCCAAACTTCCCTTGAAGCTGCCACAGGTTGAACTTATTTGCACTTTAGATATAATCCATATTTGGCCCAATCCAAATCGTTCGTGGATGCCGGTGCGATCAAGCGCTCCTTGGCCAGCAGTGGTTTGCGGAGTACTCCGCAACGCTACGCCGTAATGGCGTACCTGATGGAGCAACCCGGCCATCCCACGGCTGCGGAGATCTTCGAAGCTGTCAACCGCGTCGATCCGCGATCTTCCCGGGCCACCATCTATAACAATTTGCGCGACTTGGTCCAGGCTGGTTTGGTCCGGGAAGTCGCTACGGAGGGCCGCTCAGCGCGATTCGATGCGAAGGGCTTGCCGCATCACCACTTCATCTGCGACCGTTGCGGCCGTATCGAGGACGTGGAATGGTATGAAGTGCCTCGGCCTGCCCCGGCCTCGCTTGGCAAGCGGGTACTGCGCGAATCTGAACTCATTTTCCGGGGGCTTTGCACCAAATGCGCGCCACGGCGTGTCTCCCGGTAACGAATTTAATTGGATTGAAAGGATAAACAGATGGAAAAAGAGGCAAAACAGGCAGCGTCGACTGCCGCCAACAACGACCAAAGTGCCGCGGCGAAATGCCCGGTAGCGCACGGCGCGAATGGGCGCAGGAACCGCGACTGGTGGCCCAACGCCCTGGATATCTCGGTGCTTCACCGGAACTCCAGCTTGTCCGACCCCATGGGCGAAAATTTCGACTACGCCAAGGCATTCGAAAGCCTGGATCTGAACGCGGTGGTGAAGGACCTGCAGTCCCTCATGACGGATTCGCAGGATTGGTGGCCGGCCGATTTCGGCCATTATGGCGGGTTGATGATCCGCATGGCCTGGCACAGCGCCGGGACTTATCGCATTACCGACGGCCGCGGCGGCGCCGGCGCAGGGCAGCAACGCTTCGCCCCACTGAATAGCTGGCCGGACAACGCGAATCTGGATAAGGCACGCCGCCTGCTGTGGCCCATCAAGCAGAAATATGGCGAGAAGATCTCGTGGGCCGATTTGATGATTCTCGCGGGCAACGTCGCGCTGGAATCCATGGGCTTCAAAACATTCGGATTCGGCGGCGGACGCCCCGACGTATGGGAGCCGGAGGAGCTTTACTGGGGCCCGGAAGGAACCTGGCTGGGCGATGAACGTTACAGCGGTGAGCGGCAATTGTCCGAGCCGCTCGGCGCGGTTCAAATGGGCCTGATCTACGTCAACCCGGAAGGTCCCAACGGCAACCCGGACCCGGTCGCAGCCGCGAAAGACATCCGCGAGACCTTTTTCCGCATGGCCATGAACGACGAAGAGACCGTGGCGCTGATCGCCGGCGGCCACACGTTTGGTAAGACCCACGGGGCGGGCGACCCGTCGCTGGTTGGCCCCGAGCCGGAAAGCGGCGCCCTCGAAGACCAGGGCCTCGGCTGGAAAAGCAAGTTCGGCACGGGAATTGGAGCCGATGCCATCACCGGCGGTCCGGAAGTCGTCTGGTCGCAGACCCCCACCCAGTGGAGCAACCACTTCTTCAAGAACCTGTTTGAAAACGAGTGGGAGCTGACCAGCAGTCCGGCGGGGGCCAAACAGTGGCGGGCCAAGAATGGCCAACCATCCATCCCGGACCCGTTCGACAAGACGAAGAAGCGCGTCCCCACGATGCTCACCACCGACCTCTCGCTGCGCTTCGATCCGGAATATGAGAAGATCTCGCGCCGCTTCTATGAACACCCCGAGCAGTTCGCCGACGCATTCGCCCGCGCGTGGTTCAAGCTCACGCATCGCGACATGGGCCCCATCGCGCGTTACCTCGGCCCGCTGGTGCCGAAAGAGACTCTGATCTGGCAGGATCCCATTCCGCCCGCCGACCATCCGCTGATCAATGAAAGCGACGCTGCCGCATTGAAGGCGAAGATCCTTGCCTCCGGCCTTTCCGTCCCGGAGCTGGTTTCTACAGCTTGGGCGTCGGCATCCACATTTAGAGGCTCCGATAAGCGTGGTGGCGCGAACGGCGCTCGCATCCGGCTGGCGCCCCAAAAGGATTGGGAGGTCAATCAGCCGCAGCAGCTTCGCAAGGTGTTGGACAAACTGGAATCGATCCGCAAGGAATCCGGCAAGAAGGTTTCTCTTGCCGATCTCATCGTCCTCGGAGGAGATGCGGCCATTGAAAAAGCCGCCAAGGACGCCGGGGTCGAGGTGAAAGTACCGTTCACTCCGGGACGCACGGACGCATCGCAGGAACAAACGGATGTCCCATCGTTCGCTCCTCTGGAACCGCGGGCTGATGGCTTCCGCAACTATATTGGCGGCAAGACCCAGTTCCTGAAACCGGAGGAGGCGTTGGTGGACAGGGCCCAGTTGCTGCGCCTGACCGGTCCGGAAATGACGGTGCTGGTCGGCGGGCTTCGCGTGCTCGGCGCGAATACGGGCGGTTCCAAGCATGGGGTCTTCACGGACAAGCCCGGAGTTTTGACCAACGACTTTTTCACCAACCTGCTGGATATGCGCACCGAGTGGCATCCGGCGGAGGGGAAAGATGGTATTTACGAGGGACGCGATCGCAAGACGAAGGCGCTCAAGTGGACCGGAACCCGCGTGGACCTGATTTTCGGTTCGCACTCGCAACTGCGGGCCTTCGCCGAGGTGTATGCCTGCGCAGGATCGAAGGAGAAGTTCGTGAAGGACTTTGTGGCCGCATGGAGCAAGGTCATGAACCTGGATCGCTACGACCTGGGCCGCACCAGCGACAAAAAGAAAGCCGCCCTGGTGTAACTTTTCGGGCCAGTTACTGGGAGCGGTGGAAGCCGCCCTCTGGAGTGCTCAAGGAACCGCGTTCACCTGATCGAGCACCGACAGAATGGTTAGCGGCGCGTTGCCTTCGAGGCGGTTGTTCACAAACAGGAACAGCATGCGCTTGTCCTCGCGGGCGCGGCCGATCAGGACCCGCATGGATTCGCGCGCGGCCGGATTGGGATCCTGGATCTCGCGGTACGGAGTGAACGCGGCCACCGCCTCCTCATACTGACGCCCGTAGCGCAGAAGGGCGCGGCAGACCAGGAACGGAGCCGTGGCCGAATCGGGAATCTCCATCTGGTAGCGCAGTTCCGGCATGCGGCTCCAAGCGTTGTAGACGTGCGCCACGCCGTGCTCGCGGAGGCAAGCGAAATAGTTCTTATCGAGGAACTCGGGGTTGCGGATCTCCACCGCATAACGGAACTCTTGCGGGAGCGCCGACAGAAACGGGTCGAGCCGGTCGAGGAACTCGCCCAGTTCGGCGAAGCTGCGCCGGCCGAAGGCGCCGAATTCGCAAATCAGCAGCGCGGTTTTGCGGTGGTATGGTTCCAGGGGCTTGAGAAACTGCTCGCGAAGAGCGCCGCTGTCGAGGAACAGGTCATTCGCCTTCCCCGCCTGCGGTCCGTACCGCGGGTGCGCCGGAAACAGTTTGCAGGTGATCAGCTCCGGAACTTTGAAGGCGAACTGAAAACCCTCCGGCGTGAGCGCGAACAACTTGCGCCAGAAATCCTCGCTGGGGAACTGGTAGAAGGCGAAATCGCCGCAAACCGTGGGAAAGGTCTCGGCGTACTCGCGCAAGCACTCGGCCTCAAACCTCTGCCGCGAAAACCGGCCGCGCGCCAGGTAGCGCTCGCGGGTGTAAACCTGCCCGAGCCAGCCTTCGTACTTCCAGGAACTGCCGCCGATATAAACGCCTTCCGCTGCCAGCGACCGCAGGCGCGCGGCTAATCCTTCGCGATCAAAACTACTGGGCTCTTCGAAAAGCGGGCCTACCACGCACGCGCGGCCCGATAGTAGAACGGATCCGAGCCAGCTTCGATCATGCCGCTCGGGTTCAAGCGGACGATCCCGGGCGCGGCGCCGCTATCGTACCGCGAACGCATCTCCACATGGTGCCCGCGCTTCTGCAAATCGGCGACTACCGCGGGCGCGGTACGCTCATCCAGCAGAAGGTCTCCGGGGCTCATGGCATGATTGTCGAAGCTCGCTACGAGGTGGCGCGTCTGGAAGCGAGGCGCTTCCACCGAATATTCCGCGTTGAACCCGAACTCGATGGCATTGAACAAGACCTGGATCAGGGACTGCTCCTGGTTGTCGCCGCCCGGAGTGGAAAGCGCGATCACGGTGTTGTCGCGAACCGCCATGGTCGGGCTGAGCGTCACGCGAGGGCGCTTGCCGCCGGCCAGTTCGTTGGGGTGGCCGGGTACCAGCAGAAAGCTTTGCGCCCGCTGCGTGAGCGCAATCCCGGTATCGCCGGCAATGTAGGACGGCATCCACGCGCCGGAGGGAGTGACCGAAAACGCGACGCCATTTTTGTCGATGGTGTCCACGCACGTGGTGTCCTTAGCGGCCAGGGCATCATCGATTTTGTAGCGCGCGATTTCCGAGCGCGAGGGGTGCAGCGGCGGATGCGGCCCGATCTGCCCCGGCCGGAAGTCCTGCGAGGCTTCGGCCGTAATCAGCTTGCGCCGCTCGGCGCCGTACTCCTTCGATAGCAGGCGCTCGGTGGGAATCTGCACGAATTTGGGATCGCCGTAGTAGGTATCGCGATCGGCATAGGCCAGCTTGAGCGCTTCCACCATGGTATGGATGTATTCGCCGGAATTCAGCTTCATGGCGGGTAGATCGAAACCTTCCAAGATGTTCAGGGCTTCGATCATGGTCGGCCCCTGGCTCCAGAACCCCGGTTTGTAAACGGTGTAGCCGTGGAACGTGGTGGAAACCGGCTCTTCCGGCTGCAGGCGGAACGCGGCCATATCCTCATACCGGATCAAACCGTTGTTCTGTTTGGAGAATTCGTCGATCTTACGAGCGATCTCGCCGCGATAGAAGTAATCGCGGATGGCGTCGATCGCTTTCGCGCGGTTGCCGCCGGCAGCCAAAGCCTTTTTCTCGGCTTCCAACATGGAGCGCATGGTGTGCGCCAGTTCGGGCTGGCGGAAGATCTCTCCGACTTTGGGCGGCACGCCATTCGGTAAGAACACCTTGCGCGAAGCCGGCCATTTCATTAGGTATTTCTGGCTGCGCTGAATGGTGGAGGCGCGAAGCTCATCGAGGGGAAATCCGTCGGCGGCCAATTCGATGGCGGGCTCGGCGACTTCGGCAAAGGATTTCGTACCGAACTCCCGCAAGGTGACGAGCGCTGCTTCTACCATGCCGGGCACCAGCGCGGGCAGGATGCCGGCAACGGGAACCCAATCTTTTAGGCCGTTCTCCTCGGGCGGAGAGGTCATTTCGTCGGGCTGCAGTTTATGAAGGCGGAAGAAATCGGCCGTGGCGAGCTTGGGCATGGTGCCCACACCGGCGACCGCCCACACTTTGCCTTCTTTGGTGCGCACTAGAATGGGGGCCTCACCGCCGAAGCCGAAGTGGGAGAACTCCGTAACCGCGGCCGCCAGCATGGCCGCAATTCCGGCATCCACGGCGTTGCCGCCGGTATAGAACATGCGCATGCCGGCGTCAGTGGCAAAGTCGGTGCCCGCCGCAATGGCGCCGCGGGTGCCCCGGAAATCCAGGTGCACCGGCCGTTCCTGGCTTCTCTGTTGCCCCCAGCCAGCCGCCGCGAGCAGAACCGATAACACAACCAGTTTCGATCCCATAAACTATTGCTCTATTGTACGCTCAGCGAACATGCTAATGCCTGTAACGCTCTGCCCGGCCATTTCACTATGGATCGAGTGGCATGATTTCGGAGGGGATTGCCACTCTGCTCGCCAAGGGCAAACCAACCAACAAACCTTCCTCAACTGCCAGCTCGGGACGCAGAGGTGGACCCTCCGGGCACCTCTGCTGTCCCTTTTTTCGCGCGAAAAAACGAACTTGATTTGCAAAAACGAACTGCAACCTTTTCCGACGCGGCGTAACCCCTCCGAAAACTGGACGCGGCTTTCGCCGCGTGTCCTCGAAAAAACGAACTCTCGCCTCACCCCACACGGCGTAACCCCCTCCGGAAACCGGGGCGCGGCTGGCGCCGCGGGTCCTCGAAAAAACGAACTCTCGCCGCATCCCACACGGCGTAACCCCTCCGAAAACCCGGGTGCGGCTGGCGCCGCGGGTCCTCGAAAAAACGAACTTTGGGGATCCCCATCCGCCCACTATCCCAGGACGGTAGCTTTGGGCCGCTCTCGAATCCTCGGAAGGAACAATCCTGTCCGACCCCCGGAGCGAATAGCGGGGGCAGTTGGTTTCTCAACTGCAAAGCTGCTCGTACGCCTCGAATGGGCGCTCGCAAAAACGAACTACCCTCCGACCCCCGCAAGCAGAGCGGAGGCTCCTGGTCTCTCAGAAGCGAAGCTCACCGGCTATGCTGGCGCGGGATTGACCGGTATGACGCGCAAAGCGGACGGGGTCCGATGAGGGCGCACCCATCTCTTACAACTCCACGATAGCGCGGGGGCGCCTGAAAACCGGTTTGCGATGGTGGCTGCATTCCGTGTAAGTAACTGGAGTCAGGGGCATAAACATTATTTTGGCGATCGGTGACCGGCGCGATTCGCCGAGACCGAAGGACCGGAACGGGTGCGATCGTGCCGTATCTTGAGGCTCGAAAAAACGAACTGGATTCGCAAAAACGAACTGTCCGACGATTGCGCGAATTGCAAAACGCTCGAAGTCCTCTTATGGCGCTATCGGGGCTTCCGGCTTCGCCGCGTGAGACCCTGGATATATTATCGGACATCAGGATTTGACCATGAGCAAACCATGTGGTTGTCACAGAAAACGAGCGGGACTTCGCCGGGATGAAAATCGTCAACCCCCTGCGCGCCGGCCGCTGACCACATTTGTGTGAGGGCGCACGGGAGTTTCTGGGGAGTCATCGGCGGTCAGGATCTGGCTAACGATCGCGGAATCGCCGGCGTTGTGGGTGATGATTTGGAACTTGACCCTGTGGCGCTGCAGGGGCCATCGCTCCGGCTCCGCCAGAGTCATGAAAGAGATGCCGAGAAGGCGGCCGGTAATGTGGCCGCGATATCGTTATGCCCGGAAATCGCCCTTGAAGAGCATCGACACGACATCCGTGTCAACGATGGCGGCATTCCTTGAGGAGGCGCTGGCGGTGAGCTTTCTTGGCGCATGCCCGAAGCATGGCCGAAAAGTCGTCGACCGACTCATCTTCAGTCGATGGATGACCAAGGAGCCGGTCAACCTCTGTCAGCGGGCCGACACCCTGCGATGCAGGCTAGTTCCTCAAACGAGCGAGTCTCGGAGTTCCGCGCAATCCGTTTGAGTGTCTCCCGATCCACGGTTGCAGCATTACATTCGGCCCTTCACCGATTCAGCTCCGCAGGAGAGGAAGGTGCCCCGACAGACGCGCGTTTAGCGTTCGCTATCCATCAAAATCCAGCGAACGGTCGGCACAGCAAAGGCTTAGCCTCTGAGGAAATCGCCTGTACTCGCATGAATGCAACTGCCGCTGCCTCATTCCCTACCGCACGCGGCATCGGAATTGGGCTGGCTTCGATACAGCCGAATCCCTTTCATTTCTAATGCCAGGTATCCGTCGAGAATTGTTCGATTAAGCCCGGCTAGGGATTGGGGCTGCACTCGTATTACGATCAAAGGTCCCCGCTCCATGGCCGGTGCGGAAAAACATTGACCAAGATGACGGATTGAGATGAGCGAGCTACGATCGAACCGGTTTACGAAGTACTTTCCTCTTCTGCTGGATGCGCTACGCTCTGTGGACCCGACGCCCATGCGACCAGCGGAAGCCCGGGCCTGGATAAGGGCACGAATCGATGTGTCGGCGGAGGATCTGACGCGACTGATCAAAGCAAAGAGCAAGCAGACGATCTTTGAGAACGATGTCCATTGGGCGCGCTTCTATTTGGCCAAGGCGCACCTTATCGCCGCTCCGAAGCGTGGGCTCTGGGGATTAACTGCCCAAGGGCGCGAAACACACCTCACACCTGAGGAGACCTGGGATCTATATGTCGGCGTACGCGACGCAAACCGCGCTGGCGCCATACAGGACGAAGAGGATGTACCCGCACCCGAGGCCGACGAGGGCAGTGACGAAGTGGCGTATTGGTTCGTAGGCGCAATCTGGGAGGAAGATCAGTCGCCCCGTTTTCTATCCGAAGGCATCTGGGAAAACGGATACACAGAAGACCAGTTTGCCGACCTCGTTCGACGCATGAAGCCCGGTGACCGAATCGCGATTAAGGCGAGCTTCGTGCAGAAACGTGGGTTGCCATTCGACGTCGGTGGGAAGCCCGTATCGGTGATGCGGATCAAAGCCACTGGCACGATCCTCGAAAACCTTAACGACGGACGAAGGGTCAAAGTCGTGTGGGACCCGCCGTTCACGCCTCGCGACTGGTACTTCTACACCTATCGAACAACCATCGTCGAAGCTGACGTTGAGAGCGAAATCGGTCGCCGCTTGGTCGACTTTGCATTTCGCAACGAGTCGCAGGACTACCGTTGGTTTCTGGAGCGGCCATACTGGGCCGAGAAGTACGGCGTCAAAACGCCTATGGCGGTTCCTGCGGCTCCGATCGAACCGTCGGGCGTGGTGGAGAGTGACGACCTGGAAATTGAAGAAGGGCCACCCTACACAATCGAAACTATCGTCGCCGAGGGATCCTTTCTCACCACCGATGAACTCGGGAGGGTGCTCGAAATATGGAAATCCAAGAAGAACCTTGTGCTTCAGGGACCGCCTGGTACCGGCAAGACCTGGCTGGCGAAGCGGCTCGGATTTGCGCTCGTTGGATCGAACGACAGAGAGACGACGCAATCCAGGTTGCGTGTTGTCCAATTTCATCCGTCTCTTGCCTATGAGGACTTCGTGCGCGGCTGGCGGCCGGCCGGAGACGGGCGGCTCTCACTAGTGGATGGAATATTGATGCAATCGATCGAGGCCGCGGGCAGCGAGCCGGACCTACCATTCGTGCTTGTAATTGAAGAGATCAACCGGGGCAACCCCGCACAGATTTTCGGCGAGATGCTAACGCTGCTGGAGGACACGAAACGTCAGCGCTCTGAGGCGATAGAGCTTGCATATCGTAAAGTGCCCGGCGAACGTGTCCACGTGCCCAAAAACCTCTACCTAATAGGCACTATGAATGTAGCTGACAGGTCGCTCGCGATTGTAGATCTTGCGCTGCGCCGTCGTTTTGCATTTGTCGATCTCGAGCCACGGTTAGGACCCGTCTGGCGGGCGTGGTGTGCAAAATGTGGACTTGATGAGGCGATACTCACCGAGATTGAAACGCGAATCTCAGCGCTAAACGCGGAACTAACCTCGGCCACATCCCTCGGGCCGCAATTCAGGATCGGGCACTCATACGTTACACCGGATATTAACGAAGTGATCGGCGACGGCTATGCTTGGTTCCGAGCCAGAGTCGAGACGGAGATCGGCCCACTGCTCGATGAGTACTGGTACGACAACCGGGAGATGGCCAAAGACGCCCGGGCCAAGTTACTCGCGGGATTCGTCTGATGGCGGTAAATGAATGTCCCGGCGCGCGGTGGATAGGTCGTATTCCGATTCGAAACTTGTGGCTTCTGATGCTCTACGCCTCCGACCTCATACGGACCAGAGAAGTAAGGAACGTTCTGACGGAAGATGATATCGACGATCTGCCGGACCTAATAGCACGGCTTCTGGCCGACTCTGTTGAACTCCGCCTTCGTCGAAACCTCACCCGCGATTACCGTCATCGCGAAAGCGCCGTCACGCGCGTTCGTGGGCGGATCGACATTCTGGCAACTGAGGCGCACCTGCTTCTATCGAGAGGAGAGGTGTTCTGCCGGTTCGAGGAACTTACAATTGACACACCCCGGAATAGGCTTGTGCGGGCGGCGCTGGATCGAATGGCACGGCTAGTCCGAAGTATCGAACTCGCGCACCGATGCCGCTCTCTTGCGTCTGGCCTGGCCCGGGCTGGTGTGGGCGGCGTGCGGCCTGCCCGCGCCGACATGGCACGAGACCAGATTGGACGAAATGACTCCGCCGACCGTAATATGGTAACTCTCGCCGAGTTCGCTTTCGATCTGGCTCTTCCTACGGAAGACCCTGGCACGACCGCCATCGCGGGACCGGATCGGGAAGAGATCTGGGTGCGCCGGTTGTTTGAAAAGGCTATTCTCGGGTTTGCCAGAGTCGAACTGGAACCGCTTGGATGGCGCATCCGCGGTAACGTCCCACTGAGTTGGCAGGTATCATCCGCATCGGCGGGGCTCCCCGCCATTCTTCCCCGGATGATCACTGATATCATCCTCGACGACCCTGACCACGGGCGGCGTATGGTGGTAGACACGAAGTTTACATCGATCCTCGCGCCCGGCCGGTTCGGTGGTGCCGGCCTAAAGAGTGGATATCTCTACCAAATGTACGCGTATATTCGATCACAAGAGGGCATCGACGGTCTCTGGGATAAGGCCGAAGGACTACTTCTCCACCCCGCCATCGACGCGGCACTTCATGAAAACGCCGTCATTCAGAACCATACGGTTACCTTTGTGACCCTGGATCTCAGCCGAGCACCAGGCGACATCCGGAGGGAGCTACGGGGCATCCTTCGTGGAGACCCAGGGGTATAGGCGGGCGGCATTCGCGGCGCCGCTGACGATACTCGCAACTGCACAGTGGCGTTTCACAGATTACGACCCAGAAGTCGGCTTGTAGCCGCTGAGGCCCTCGGCCAGACAGAGCCTGGAGCGGATCCCAGGAGTGGACTCTCTATTGGAGGATCGCAAGCTGGGAAATCGAACCGGCGGAGACTGAGAGATCCGGGACCTGCCGCCGGCGGCAAGACCGGCGGCGCTACTGGTTAGCGGCGCGCCGCCATGTGCTCTTTGAGCAGTTGCACGATTCGATCGCGGCGCGCCATCATCCCGGAGATCTCGTCGTCGGTGACATACGGTTTGAGTTCACGCTCCACGGCCGCCCGCGTCAGCGACTCTATCGAATGCACCAACTCCGGATTCGCTTGCGTGATCATGGCCTCATTGCGCAGCGTCGGCCACCGGCGAAACGCGCGCGTATGATCGATCATCCAGGCGTTCCATCTGGTGTCGATCAGCAGGTTTTCCCAGCTTCGGTCCATGTTGTAGATCAACTGGTCGAAGGTCCGGACGGTGTCCATCTCGTCGCGCCACCGGGCCGGGTCCGGAGGCATGATTTTCTTTTCAATACGCTCGTGCTCATCCATCAGCACGTGATCCACCCACCAGGTAACCGCTGCCGGTTTGCCGTCCACCACGCGCGCGACTGAAACCGGCACCATATTGGTGAGGTGCAGCAGTTTGGCCAGGCGGTAGGCGGCCACGTTGAACTTCCAGGTGTCTTTGAACTCTTTTTCCTCGGATCCGTCCGCGCCTTTGAAGAGCGGCATATAGATGTCGACCGTTTGAATTTCGGCGTCATGCGTCCCGCGGCCATCGCTGAGGGTCGCTCTGGTCGGCTTGGTCAGCCCTTTCCCGATTGGTTCTTCGTGAATGATCGGGGCGGTTTCGAGGAAATGCTCCTTCTCGGCGATGGTCCAGGATTCGGGCGGCGACCCGAAAGCGAAAGCCGTGGCGGCGAGCAGGATTGTAGAGAAGATCAGGCGGCGCACAGAAGTATGGGGCGGGCAGGTCCAGGACCTGCCCGGCGGTTCAGGCAACTTTGGTGTTTTTTTGGGTGCGCTCCCAATCGTCCAGGTCGCGCTCCGCCTGTTCCCGGGAGTAGCCGTAACGCTCTTGCAGTTTGCCGAGGAACTCGTCGCGCTTGCCGGAAAGGGTGTCCCAGTCGCTATCGGTCAGCTTGCCCCATTTCTGCTTCATTTTGCCCTTCATCTGCTTCCACTGACCTTCCATTTGATCCGAGTTCATTTTCATACCTCCCGAACCTCCGATTGCACTCAGGCCACCAGGGTGATGGGCCACACAAGCGTCCTTTGGAATGGTTGTTGCTCGGTAGGGACCGGCGCAATGCGGGCTTCCGCTTCAGCAATCGTGGTGTGGATTTACACGTTCGTCTGCGCTTCGGGAGTCCGGGCTCAGGATCAACCCGCAGCGGACAGGTTAGCGCCGCAAACGCGCGCTGCCGAGATCGAACTGGAGCGCGAAAAGAAAGCGGCTGAACTGACGCCGGAAACCCCGTCCCCCGCCGAACACGCTTTCGATGTCGTCAAGAACAATAAGATCCTCGAACGCATTGTAGGTGGCGTTACAGGCTGGCGGGCACGTTTAGGAGGCCTGATTACCGGATCGGGATTCGCGGCCGGTCCGGAGTACGACCGCCCCGATCTGCTCCACGAACAACTTCACTTTCGTGCTTCGGTCCGCGGCTCAATTGAGAAGTTCTGGCTATCGGAAATGGATTTGAAAGCGCCCCACCTAGCGAACGATCACGTGTTTCTTGATTTTTACGCACTGCACCGCGACTATCCGCACGTGGATTATTACGGACCCGGATCGAATTCGGCCAAGACGGGCCGCAGCGCCTTTACCCTGGAAGACACCAGCATGCAAATGACGGCTGGGGTGACGCCATTCGATCATTTTCATGTGGGCGCGCGGGGCCGCTACCTGCTGGTGAATGTAGGGCCCGGACAGGACAAACGCTTCGTCTCGACCGACCAGATCTATAGCGAAGCCACTACGCCCGGAATCGAGGTTCAGACCAATTTCCTCGAGAGCGGCGGGTTTGTCCAATACGATTGGCGTAATTACCCCGGGGAGCCGCGCAAGGGCGGCAACTACCTAGCGGAATATTCCACTTTCAGCGATACGGAGCGCGGGCGTTATTCCTTCAGCCGCCTGCACCTGGAAGTTCAACAGTACTTCAGCATCTTCAACGAGCGCCGCGTGCTGGCTCTGCGCGGTCGGATCGAGGCGAGCGATCCGCACACCGGCCAGGAAGTGCCGTTCTATCTCCAGCCGACTCTCGGCGGCTCCGACGATCTGCGCGGGTTTCGGCCTTTCCGCTTCTATGACAACAACTCTGCGGTGCTGAATGGAGAGTACCGGTGGGAGGTGTTCAGCGGCCTCGATATGGCGCTGTTCGTGGACGCCGGCCAGGTCTACCACGACTGGCACCAGATCAATTTCCGCCAATTGGATACCGACTACGGCTTCGGCTTTCGCTTCAACGTGCGGAACAACGTGTTCATGCGGATCGATACGGGATTCAGCCGGGAAGGTTTTCAGGTATGGGTCAAGTTCAACAACGTGTTTTAGGCTGGCTGATTGCGGCGGCGATTTGCCTGCCTCTGCCAGTAGGGGCGCAGAAATTCTATCCGGACGATCCGCTGTGGAAAGAACCGAGGCCGCTCGGTATGGGCAAGCTCAAAAGCCGCAAGATCAATGACTATTTCGATTTCTTCCAGGAAGAGTTTTTCGAGCCGGACAAAGAAGAAAAGAAGCACCACGATCCTTCGCCCTCGCAAGCCATCAATACACTGGGCGAGGTGCCCGATAATGCCTGGTTTACGAACCGCATCGGATCGCTGCCAATGTCCGTGGAAGAACTGGTTCGCGGCCCGGGCGATTCCAATGCGCCGGCCATGGATAAGCCCTGGATCGTGATTTCGGGGAAGAACGAAGGAGTGACGCCGGGGCTGGTGATTCGCGATTCCGCGGGGAGAAAGTATTTTCTCAAATTCGATGCCAAGAGCAACCCGAATATGGCCGCCGCGGCGGACGTTCTGGGAGCCAAATTCTTCTACGACCTCGGCTACAACACTCCCGAAAACTACATCGTTACTTTCGACCGCCATCAACTGCTGCTGAACGAGAACTCGCGCTATTCCAATCCTCATGGGCAGGAGCGGACCATGACGGAACAGGACGTGACGGACGTTCTTTCCAAAGTGCCTCGTGACAAAGAAGGCCGGTACATGGGCATGGCCAGTCTCACGATTCCCGGAGACTTGATTGGGCCGTTTCGATACTACGGAACCCGCACCGACGATCCAAATGACATCGTGCCCCACGAGAACCGCCGCGACCTCCGGGGCCTGTTCGTCTTCTCCGCCTGGCTGAACCATACCGACTCGAAATCGATCAACAGCCTGGATTCCGTGGCGGAAGAAGATGGCATCCGTTATGTGAAGCATTACCTGCTGGATTTCGGCGCCATTCTGGGCAGCGACAGCTTTGAGCCCAAAAGCCCGCGAGCCGGGAATGTCTACCTATTCGATCTCAAACCGGCAGCCTGGCAGTTTCTGTCGCTCGGATTGTACGTACCCGGCTGGATGCGCGCGGACTACCCCGATCTTCCCGAAGTGGGTCACCTCGAATACGAGACCTTCGACCCGGAAACGTGGAAGAACAACTATCCCAACCCGGCGTTCGATCTGCGAACACCCGGTGACAATTACTGGGCTGCCAAGAAAGTGATGGCCTTCAGCGACGACGCCATCCGCGCCATTGTCGCCACCGCGCAATTCAGCGACCCGCGGTCCGCCGCATGGGTGACCAAATGCCTGATCGAGCGGCGCAACAAAATCGGACGCGCGTTCTTCCATGACGTGCTGCCGCTGGATGATTTCGCCGTCCACGACGGCAAGCTGACGTTTGAGGACCTGGCGGTGAAGTACGGTTTCGAGAAACCCCGCCAGTATTCGGCTGCGTGGTTCGAATTCGACAACCAAACCGGCAAGAAAACGCCGATCACGGGAGCGGCCGGCTTCGCGCTTCCACCCACTTCCAGTCAGATCCGCTTCGCGGAAATTCGGGGGGATGAGCCGCAGAAATCGGTGCTCGTATACTTGCGAGGCGATCAGGTGATTGGGATCGACCGGACTTGGTGAGCAGGCGGTTCCGCTCGCCACGTCCTTACTTCAGGAACACTTTCAGCAGCACCAACCCTGCCAGCACAACCCAAGTCCAGCGATTCCCGAAGTTCACGGTGTAGCCGATACCGAACCGCTTGGCGATAAAAACCGAAGGATCGCCCGGGTTGAAATAGAACATCCCCCATTTCCAGCAGGCGTCCGGCGTCCGGTCGCCGGTGGGCAACTCGCCGGGCGCGGGGCGTCGAGCTCGTCCGCCGCCCTGCCGGTAGGGAATCAGGACCGCCACATAAACCGCGGCCACCACAGTCACAACCAAGGCCCATACGGTGGCCGGCGCGCCGGTCCGCAAAAACACCAGCCACGCCTGCACCGCCGGAAGATAGCTCATTACGACGAGCAGTTGCACGTTGAGCTTTCGAAATCTGCGCTCGACACCGGCATTCGGTCCGCTCGCCACCACGCGCCGCGACCATCGCAAAATGCCCCAAGCCATGACCACCAGCACCACACTGATTGCTGCCTGCATCGCCAGAAAGCCGTAAACCGCCGCAGGCGTGCGCTCCACCCACCGGCCGGGACCGTACCAGTTCCAGTGTGTCGGGAACCGCTGGGGTAAGCGCTCCCAGTGACGGACTACCCACAGTGCCAGAACTGCCAGCGATCCGGACGGCAGGATTGCGGTCAGCCAACCTCCCGGAAATCCTTCGGCCGTCGCCGATATGTCCACCTCCACGATGGCGCTTGTCGTCGCGGCATGCGGCAACATTTGTCGATGGGCGTCCGCGAGTGCGCATACGAACCCGGCCACGGAAATGAGAATGGCCGCCTCGGTCCCGGCGGCGAACTGTGTCGCCAGCGCCGCGGCTACCGCCGTCCAAACGATGAGCCTGTACCGCCTTAGGATCCGGCGTGCCGCGTCGGACGTACGGAAGTCCGGATGCACAGTCACCGCGAAGAAGAGATCGGGACGGGTCCACCCGGGCAGAAAATGGCCCAAAGCACCCAGTAGAAGAAGAATCGCGAAAAGCGGAATGTTCACGTTCAGGCACCCTCCATGATTTCAACCAGGCGTCGCAACTCGCGCACGATGCGGTCGCGCGGCAGGCCGGCTGCTTGCATCTCGGCCAACAGTTCGCGCAGGCGCCGCTGAAAATGCGCCGCGGCTTCCGGGTTGGGCCGGGGCGGACTCTTCCGCGCAATCACTTGTGCGCCACTTCGACGCGCGATCTCCACCCACCCCTCTTCGGCCAGCGTGCGGTACGCCTCGGCCACGGTGTTGAAATGCACGCCCAAGTCGATGGCCAGCCGCCGCACCGGCGGCAACTGGTCGCCCGGCCGCAGATCGCCGTTCACCAGCAGGATGCGCAGACCATCCACGATCTGCCGGTACACCGGCGCGGGCGACTGAAGATCGATGCGCAGCGTCATCTTGTACTTTGTACACATACAGTATACAAAAACCCGAATGAGGGCGCGTCACCCGGAGTAGTTTGAGCGGCCATAAAGGCCGGGGCCGTGAGCTGTTGATTTTTGCAGCACCCGACACACGCGACATTCCGGGCTTGATTTTCAGGTCTTACATGATAGGATCTGTTACATGTGTCGGTAGGAACGGGGAAGGCAACCCGACACGCGTAACACTGTAATCACACTAGCAGTCCGGGTTCGGAGGACCCCACTGATGATTCGTGTGCATCTTTCGGTTGCTTTGCTACTTCTTTCCCTGACCGCCTGGGCCGATGAGGCAAGCTACAGCATTAGCGGGGGCGGCTTCGGGGCTTCGAGTTCCGATCTGACGGTCTCCGGTACGGCTATCGCCTCGCCGCCGGGAACACTATCGATGGACTGCCTGGTCACCGGCGTATTCACGGGGACTTACGCGATCACTTACGATTGCTCCGGAGGCACACTGAGTCTGCAATCGAGCGACGGGCTCACTTCCTTCAGCGGAGCAGTCACGAGTGGAGTGGCTACCTATACCTGTTCGGGAGGGGGAAAAGGCGGCAATGTTTCCTGCGCGTATGCGTTCAGCGGAACGCTGGCGGGAACGTTGACACTGAGCGGACGAGCGCAGGCGGTTTCCGGGGGTATGAGCTTCTCGGTCGGGGCCACAGGGAAATTGTTCCCACTCGGCGGCTCAATCCAGTTGGGCTCCGTCTACTCGCCGGTTTACGTCGCCGACACCTATAACAATCGCATCGTGCGCATGGATAGCATGAGCGGGGCCGGCTGGACGATGCTGGGTACAACAGGCGGCGGCGTAAAGCAATTCTCGAATCCACTGGGCATCGGCCTGGACGCCAGTGGACGAATCTATGTGGCCGATACGGGCAACTGTCGTATTGTGCGCATGGATGACCTTACTGGGAAGAACTGGACGACGCTGGGGACCTGCGGCTCGGGCACGAGCCAATTCAACACTCCGAGCGGCGTGGCCGTAGACGCCGCCGGGAAGATTTACGTGGCGGATTCCGGGAACAACCGGATCGCGCGCGTGGATGACATGACCGGAGCGAATTGGATCGCCTTTGGACAGGCAGGCTCGGGCATGAATCAATTCAACGGCCCCCGCGGCGTGATTTTCGATGCCGGCAACCGCATCTACATCGCGGATACCAACAACGACCGGGTGGTTCGCGTGGACGACCTGACCGGCACGAACTGGACTACCCTCTCCGGCACGGGAGCCGGACTTTTTGAGAGCGTGACGGCTATTGGGCTGGATCCGGCCGGCCGGATTTACATCATGGATGAGTATGCCGCCCAAGTGGTTCGTGAAGACGACATGACCGGGGCGAACCGGACGGCGGTCGGAACATTTAGCGGCGGAGTCGGCGGTTTTATCAACCCTTATGGCTTGAGCGTCAACCCGCTGGATGGAACCATTTTTGTAGCCGACACGCAAGATGGCCGGATTGTCCGCATGGGCGACATGAGCACTATGAACTGGAGTTCCTATGGGAGCTATGGGCCGGCGGTGGGTCAATTTGGAGGACCCAACGGCCTGGTCGCAGTTCCGGTTGCGACGCCTGTCCCGGCGCTTACTCTCTCGTCGAATACCCTCTCGTTTGGTAACCAGAATGTCGGGACAACCAGCGCACCGCAAAGTGTCACTGTGACCAACTTCGGCGGCGCACCTCTGGTAGTGCAGAGCGCCACAGCCTTGGGCGATTTCACGCAAACCAACAACTGCGCCGGGTTGGCGGGCGGAAGCAACTGCACGGTTAGCATTGCCTATGCGCCTTCCACCACCGGCCCGGAAAAGGGCGCTTTCGTCATGACCGACAATGCCGGCGCCGGAAAACAGGGCATCCTTTTGAGTGGCACGGGAACAACGCCGATTCCGGGAATCGCTCCCTACGGGTTGACCTTCCCGGCACAAGCGGTGAACACCGCCAGCGCATCGCAGATTGTCATACTCAGCAACACCGGCACGGGCCCGCTGACTATCAACAGCATCAGCGCCAGCGGCGATTTCGCGCAAACGGATAATTGCGCCGGCAGCCTGGCTGCGGCCTCCAGTTGCACGATCAACGTGACTTTCACGCCTACCGCAACGGGCACGCGTAGCGGCTCGTTAGTAGTCGCGTCCACTCAATCGATCCCCGCCGTAAGCCTCACGGGAACCGGCGCCAGTGCTACGCCGACCGTGGCTGCCTCTCCCGCGAGCCTAATGTTCCCCGCGGAACTCGTAGGAAGCACGAGCGCGTCTCAAACGGTCACCTTGTCCAACCAGGGCACAACCGCCTTGAGCATCAGCGCGATCACCACGTCCGGCGATTTCGGCGAGACGGACACCTGCGGGAATTACTTGCTGGCTGGGAAGAGCTGCAAAGCATCGATTACCTTCACGCCCACCGCGGCCGGCATTCGCAGTGGCTCGCTGACATTCAAACTCTCCACCGGCACGCAAACCGTCGAACTCACCGGAACAGCGACTACGAGCGGAGCGCCGCCATCGTTGACGGTAGCGCCCACGGCCCTCAATTTCGGAGCGGTTCCCGTGGGCGATCAGTCGGTGCTGACCATTAGCGTCACGAATACAAACGGCGTGGACGCGGGCATCGCCAGCGTGGCTGTGGCCGGCTCTCCCGAATTCCAGGACAATAACCGTTGCGGACGGGTTCTAGCCGCGGGAACAAGCTGCACAATTTACGTCCAGCTCACTCCCAGAACCACACCGACCTCCTACAGCGGGAACCTGGTGGTAACGGAAAGTTCCGGCGCGGTGCACACAATTCCCCTCAGCGGGAACAATTAGGGGGCTAGCGGCGCCGGCGATGTTGCGCCCGGTGCGATTCGCGGCAGGTGGGGACGAGTGCACGTATAGACCATATCTCAAGCACCGCTCCCTTGCGGGTCTGTGAAAAAATGCGGGGACACTACTGCCGCGTGGCAGAGCGGCGGGCGTTTCGGACAGTGGCCCGTAATGTCCCCGCATTTTTTCACAGACCCTAGCGGTCGCGGCTCGGTCCAGCGGCGCGCCGTGCGCCACAATGGATAGCAGGCCCGGAGGACCTCGAATGAGCGCCGTTTCGGCATCCTTGATTCACGAGTTGCAGCCCAAGATTCTGGAGAGGCGGTCACGCCTCCAGGCGGCCGCTCACGCAATCTCCGCGGAGTACCTGCAGGAACTTCTCGCGGAGATCGACACGACTCTGCAGAAGATCGACGACGGATCCTATGGGTTGTGCGAGAGGTGCCATGATCCAATCGAACCGGACCGGCTGGAACGGAATCCGCTGGAGCGGTTTTGTCTGGATCACCTCACGCCCGAGCAACTGCTGGCTCACCAGCAGGACCTCGAACTCGCCACCGAAATCCAGACGAGGCTCCTGCCGGCCAGAGATATCACCGCGGGAAGCTGGCAAACGCATTACCGCTACGAACCGGCCGGGGTGGTGGGCGGGGACTATTGCGAAATCGTCCCCGCCCGCGATGGCCAGTCTTTGTTTTTCGCGGTGGGCGATGTGGCCGGCAAAGGCGTGGCCGCGTCTTTGCTCATGACCCATCTCACGGCCATCTTCCGCAGCCTGTTATCGCTCGATCTACCGCTGCGGGAGCTCATGCAGCGCGCCAATCGCCTGTTCTGCGAGAGCACTCCCTCCACGCATTACGCCACTATGGCGGCTGCCCGCACGAACGGTAATGGTCTGGATTTGTGCAATGCCGGCCATTGCCGGCCTCTGGTTTTGCGCCGCGACGGCGCGGAACAAATCGACCCGACGGGTTTACCGTTGGGCCTCTTCCCGGAAGGCCGGTACACCACCCGGCACATCTCGCTCGATCCGGGCGACACGCTGGTGCTCTATTCGGACGGTATTACAGAGGCGCCCGGCGCGGAAGGCGACACCTACGACGAAGACCGGCTGATGCAGGCGTTATGCGCTCATGCGGACTGCGATGTGCAAGCCGCCGCCGGCGAAGTGCTGCGTGACGTGATTCGTTTTCGGGGCCCGCGCCCGCAGCAGGACGATATGACCTTGCTCATCGCGCGGCGGCGGTGTTGACCGAGGTACAGCCGTGTCCGTAAGGCTACTCGAACGGTGCAAGCCGGTCCAACCGGGTAAACCGGTGCACGACTTCCACTTCACGGAGGTGACACGCTTCTGATGTCGCGCCTCGGGGTCGCCGCGTCGCTCACGTTTGCGCTGGCCGCCGCGCGTGCGGGCGCTCTCTCGCCGGGATCGACCCTCACCGAATCTGTCCCGGGCGCCCAGGATCGCGATTACACCGTCAAGATCCCCGCCGGGCAGGTTGCCAGGTTATCGGTGATCGAAAAGCAGGGAATGGCCGGCGTCCTCACCCTGTTCGCGGCGGATGACGCAGCCATTGCCGCCATCGACTTAGGCCGCCGCACGCCTGCCGCCAAGTCGATCGTCGTTCCCTCCCAAGCTGTCCGCCTGCACCTGCAGCCCGCTAATCACAGCCCAGTTCTCCGCTCCTTCGAATTGCGCCTCGGCGAAGCGCACGCGCCTACCGCCGCCGATCGGTTACGGCTTTCCGCCGAGCAAAAACTCGGGGAAGGAGAGCGCATCGAGCGGCGCCAGAACCCCGGTTATCTCGAAGCCGCTCTCACCGCCTACCAACAATCTCTAGCGGTGTGGTCTGCCCCACCGAACCGCGAGGATGAGGGACCCGCCAATGAGTTATCCGTCCTCCAGGCAGACACGCTTCTTCACATTGCCTTCATTCAGTATCAGCGCGGCGACATGAAGCCGGCCCTCGAAACCTATCAACGGGCCCGGGATCTTTGGAGTTCGCTCGGGGACCGCGCCGGCATGGCTGCCGCCCTGCAAGGCATGGCACTGGTCTCCGGCGACACACGTGACGTCAAGAAGGCACAGGAGTGGGGCGTTCAGGCGCTCGAATTCCGGCGCGCGCTCGGTGATCTTCGCGGCCAGGCTGAAACGCTATTCGTGCTCTACGCTGTCGCCCTGCGGGCCGGACATAATGACGAGGCGCGGGAGCTGTGCACCCAGGCGCTCGCCCTGGCTCAAAAGGCCGGCGATCGCGCTTTCGAGGCGGATGCCGATAATTTCCTGGGCACGGTGGAAAACGAGCTGGGCAATTCGACGGAAGCCCGGGAGCGCTACTCCGCCGCGCTGGCCATCGATCGCGACGAGAACGAGCCGATCCGCGCCGCCCGCGCCTTGGGCAACCTGGCAGTCGTCGAAACCAATCAGGGCAACCTTCGCGAGGCCATCGCCGACCTCGAACAGCTTCTGCCCGTGCGCAAAGCGCTCGCCAACCCGAATCCCTACGCCACTTCGCTTTACAACCTCGCGGTCAATTTCGCTGATGTGGGCGAATTCGAGAAGGCGCTCGCCGGATACAACGAAGCTCTGGCTATTTTCCGCCGCACCGGTTTCAACAGTGGCCAGGGGTTTGTCCTGCGCGGTTTGGGGAATCTCTATTTGGCGATGGGCGACCCCGGGAAGGCCGAATCCTTCTTCGAGCAGGCGCTCGTCCAATGGCGCGCCTCGGGCGAAAAGCGCGGGGAAGAGCGCGCCCTCAACTCCCTGGGCGACCTGGCGGCGCGCCGCGGCGATCTGAACAAAGCCGCCGATTTGCATCGCCAAAGCCTCGCTATCTCGCGCGCGGCCGGCTTTCAGAGCGAAGAAGCGCGCTCGCTAGGCTTTCTCGCCGGCGTATCGCTGGCATCCGGCGACGCGCGGACCGCGATCGAAGAGGCATCTCAGCAATTCCAGATCGCCGCCCGGGTCGGCGACCGCGATGGTCAGGCCACTTCCCTGCAGCAACAAGGCATGGCTTGGCGCCGCCTTGGCGATACCGGCCGCGCCCGTCAATTCTTTGACCAGGCGCTGGCTCTACGCGAAGCCTCCGGCCTGCGCGTTTCGGAGATCGACTCGCTCTACGAATTGGCCGCCCTCGAACGGGACGAGGGCCGCTTACCCGAAGCGGCCGAATTCATTTCCCGCGGGCTCCAGTTGGCCGAAGCCGCCGGCGCGTCCACCGCCAGCGTGGAATCGCGCATGAGCTTTGCCGCTTCCCATCGCAAAGCCTTTGGCCTGGCTATCGATATTGCGATGCGGCGCGGCAATCCGGCCCGCGCGTTTGAACTCAGCGAGCGCGCCCGGGCACGCGGCCTGGTCGATCTCATTCGCCAGGCCCGCCTCGATATTCGGGCCGGCGTGGACCTGCGATTGTTGGCCCGCGAGCGCCGCATCGCCGAATTGCTAGATGCGCGTCACGAGCGCTTCACGAATCTCCTGGCTACGCCCCACAGCGCGGCCCAGGAAAAGCAGGCCCGCGCCGGTCTGGACAGTCTCGTGGATGAGTACGAGCAGGTGGAGGCCGAAATCCGCGTCCAAAGCCCCCATTATGCGGCGTTGACGCAACCCCGCCCTTTGTCGCTCGCGGGCGTCCAAAAGCTCCTCGGTCCTTCCACCGCGCTTTTGGAATACTGGCTGGCGGACGACCGCAGCTACGTGTGGTTGGTCACCTCCGCCGGTTGCCAGGGCTTCGCATTGCCCGCCCGCGGCGAGCTCGAAACGCTCGCCCGCCGCGCGTACGAATCTCTGACCGCGCGCAACCACGACGAATATGCGGCCCTTTCCAGGCAACTGAGCGCGCAGTTGCTCGGGCCGTTGGCCCCTAAACTGGGCAAGGCCCGCCGCTTGTGGATCGTACCGGATGGCGCGCTCGAATACCTCCCGTTCGCTGCGCTGCCTCTGCCCGGGTCGTCCGCGCCTCTCGTAGAGTGGTATGAGGTAATCCGCCTGCCTTCCGCCTCGGTGCTCGCGGAAATGCGCGCGCAAACCGCCCGCCGGCGCCCTGCTCCGCGCACGGTCGCCGTTTTCGCAGATCCAGCCTTTGCGCAGGAGGATAGCGGCTTGCCGCGCCTGCCCTTTTCCCGCGAAGAGGCCGATACCATCGCCGCCCTGGCCCCCGGCGTCTGGAAAGCTCTCGATGCCGATGCCAGCCGGGTCCAGGTCGAGAAGCCACAGCTAGCCGATTACCGTATCGTCCACTTCGCCACGCATGCCGTGCTCGACAACACTCATCCCGAGCTTTCCGGCATTGCCCTCGCGGACGGCTTCCTGCACCTCCACGACATCTATAATCTAAAGCTGGGCGCCGACCTGGTGGTCCTCAGCGCCTGCCGAACCGCCCTGGGCCAGGAAGTGCGGAGCGAAGGCCTGATCGGGTTGACGCGCGGCTTCATGTATGCCGGCGTGCCGCAGATCATGGCCACACTCTGGGATGTTCGCGACCGCTCCACGGCGGTCTTCATGCGCCTGTTCTATGAAGCCGTCCTCCAACGTCACGAGCCGCCCCAAGCTGCCCTTCGTTCCGCGCAATTAGCCATGCGCGAAGACCCGCGCTGGTCGGACCCCTATTATTGGGCACCCTTCGTCATGGTGGGGCAGACGGCGATGGCGTCTGCCGAACACTAAATGCTACGGATTCCCCGCACCCGCCGCTACCGCCGCGGTGTACGTAATCGCGCCTTTCGTCGGATCAGCAAACGATAGAGTCACCGCCACAGTCGCCCCCGGTGCCAGCGAGCCGCCGTTCCCCACAGCCGTAATATACGGGCTGCCGGGCGCCAGGCACGAAGACGACCCGCTCGCATCCGCCAATGTCGCATCGCTACTCAGGTTTTCGAGCACCAGTTCCATCGGCCCGCTGATCGCCGTCAGGCCGTTGTTCTTCAGGGTCACCTGCTGCAGGAAGTCGCCCGTCGTGCGGTTGTAAAGGAATCCGCCCCTCGTAACGGTCACCTGGCCCGAGATGTTCGAAGCGCATGCCGGCGAAGCCAGGTAGATGCCGTACTCGTTCCCGAAATCTTCGGAGGCGTAGAACACAAGGTTCGAGCCACTGATGGCATTCAGGCTCAGACCCGCATTAGCGCTCAGTCCGGTGACTCTGTGGCCGAACAGATAATCCCCACAAGAGATCACCGGCCCCGTCGGAGTGCCGCCCAGGGCGGCGTAAATGCTCTCGGTGGCCGCTCCGCAGTTGCCCTGGGCCTCCAGTTCGAAGATCACATTTCCTTGGCTGGCGGCCAGATACTCAAACGAGTTGGCGCCATTAATTGCGCCCACGCCCGGCAGGCTGTCACAGGTGTCGGCGATCTTAGTTATGCTGCCTCCGGCCAGGGTAGTCTGAAACACCCCGTAGAAATAATTTCCGCCACCGCAACTACCCACGAAATTCGGATCGCTGGCGACGAAATAGACGTTATTGCCGTCGATGACCATCGGAAGCAGGTACTCCGATTGATCCCCGGGGGTGTTCGGATCGGGGGCCGGATCGCCGGGCAGGGTCTGAGTGGAATTGAGGATCGGGCCAAAACTCGAGGAACCAATTGCGCTCTCGAAAAGACCATTCCATCCGAACTCTCCAAAGATGCCGCCACCGGAGAAAACCACATTTCCAGATTGGACAAATCCGTTGTAAAACAGGTTGGTGACAAAACCGCAGGGCTGTGTGGGACAGTAGGGCGTGTTGTAGTCCACCACGCGCCGCAGGTTGCTGCCGTCTGCGTTCGCCGACCAAATGCCGGAATCGGCGCCGGGATTCTGCGTCTGGGCGGTAAAGACAACGACGCCTTTGCTAAGCGACAGACCCACGGTGCCCGACAACGGGAATTGGAAAGCGGTGCCGCCGGGCAAGATCGTGTTGTAGTCGACCACCTTGCTCACCGGGCCGCCTGCCACCGGCACCGTGTACAGACCCGCATTGCAGCCGGTAGCGGCGGCATCCTGGCCCAGAAACAAAACCAGACCATCGTGTACCTGAATGTTCTCACCCCGTTCACAGGGTGTGAACTCGACGAAATTTCCCGTCCCGCCCGGGACCGGCGTATTGAAATCGACCAGCTTGGTGAACTTCTGCGTAGCGAGGTTGTACGACCAGATCTCGCCCAGATTTGTGTTATTAGGCCCGGGCAGGTCGTTCAAAAATACCACCCAGTTTCCGTCAATGGCGGGCAACTGCCAGCAGCAGCCATAATTGGGGCTGAAATTTCCCAAGCCATCGGGCCGCGGCGTGCTGTTATCGACGAGCTTCGTGAAACTAAACCCGGAGCCTGCGCCGGCCGTTCCGGCCGCGTGGGAGGTCAGCGGCAGCAGTGCCGCCACTATCCACAGCCACTTTGCGTGCCGCGCTTTCGCGTACCGGCATGCTCCGAACACACCCACGGCCATGCCCAGCAGCAGCACGTAAGAAGGTTCCGGAACCGGGTTCAGAGGCGTCACCGTTGTGGTCACCTGCGCGGACGTATAGGCGTCCACGCTGCCATCCATTCCGAGTGCAAACAGGGAATCCGCCCCGGTCGGGTCGCTGGTCGTTACCAGCGAATTTGTATTCGTCGAATCCACCAGGTAGAACGAGAATTCGTCGGGCGACGATCCGGCCGCAGGCGGCAGATCGGTGGATGCCACTTGAAACGAGATGTGATTACCGAACGTGAAACCTGCCAGGTATTCGTTGAAGAAGCTGCTGTCGGTCAGGGTTACGGGCGCCGGAAGGCTGCCGCTTGCGCCCCCTGTCAGCGTGGCCGCACCAAGCGTTCCGTCCGAGGTAAAGTTCGTGATGTTCACGGTATTGGAAGGCGGCCCGCCATCCAGAAAATCAAATGCAAGGTTGCCTGTAATTCCGGCCAGCGAACTCGTGTCGATGTTCACCTGTACTATATCCGCCAGTCCCGGCGTGGCCGTCAGTAAACCGGCAGCCACTACAAATCCGGCTGCGCTTAGAAATCTTAGATGTCCCATGTCTCTCCTGGTAACGGGTCTTGGAGTCGCGCTCCAATTACGCATGTCAGCGGCAGCCTCAAACATCACGGCGCTTTGGTACCGGCCGTTCGGCTCTAGTACTTTTGCTCGTGTGAGAAAGAACAATTGCCAATCGCCGCGAATCTGCTAGTCTTGATATCCGCATGACCGACTGGCAGAACGAGCCTCCGCCACCTCGCCGGCGTTGGACGCTGAGCGGGGAGGCGTTCGACCGCTTGCTGGAAGCCTTCGACAGCGACCGGGAGGCCGCCAGCCATCAGTACGAAGAACTCCGCCGTAAGCTGATCGACCTGTTCTCCTGGGAGCGGAGCGAAGCTGCGGAGGATTCCGCGGACGAAGTTCTCAACCGCATCGCCCGCCGCGTAATGGAAGGCGCGCAGGTTTCGAATCTCACGCGCTATGCCTTTGGAATCGCACGGCTGGTGCTTCAGGAGGAGGCTCGCTCCCGCCGCGCCCGCGCGGAGGCCGCTTACGAATTGCGGCTTGCCACCAGGAACGAGCCGGATTCCGCCATGCTGGAGTTGCTGCGGCAGTGCCTGGATGCGCTCCCGAAAAAGAGCCGCCAACTGCTGGAGCGCTATTATTCCGAAGACCGGAGCCGCCTGGCGGCTGCCGAAGGCATTACTGTCAATGCTCTGCGCAACCGCGTGATGCGCCTGCGCCAACAGTTATATGATTGCGTGGCGCACAAACGTGATATTTCGTGACTTTCGGCCATGGTGAATAGAGACGAGTTGATTCGCTACCTGCTGCACCAGATGCCCGAGGACGATCGCGCCGCCTTCCTCGATAGATGGTCGGATGATCCGGAATTGCACGAGCAACTGCGGATGGCCGAGTCGGAGTTGTTCGATGCCTATGCGGGCGGTGACCTGGGGCCCGAAGAGCGCCGTCGCGTGGAGGAGTATCTGCTGGTATCCGAAAGCCAGCGCCAGAAACTGGCGTTCGCCGAAGCCCTACGGACCAGCCTTTCGCGGCGCCCGCGCCGCCGAATCGTTTGGCCCTGGTTGAGCGCGGCAGCCGCTGTGATCGTTCTGGCGGGTATGAGCTTTTGGTTCGAGAGCCGGCCATCGCGGCCCGAACTTCGCCCGTCGCCCGGCGGCCTTTATGCGATCTCTGTGCCCACGGATGAGCTGCGCGGAACCCCCGAGCGGCACCGGTTGCGTTTGCCAAACGGGACAGAGCTGGTGCGCCTCGATTTCCAGTTCGAGCCCGGTGAACAGGCCGCTGCCTATTCGGCGGCCATCACACAAGCGGGCCAAACGGTCTGGACGGAAGGGCCGGTCCGCGGCATTCTACGCGGACCGGCCTACCTCGTCCCCGTCTGGATCCCAGCTACTGCCTTAAAGGCAGGGACGTATGAGGTACGGCTTACGGCGGACGGCAAACTCGCCGCTTACTACCAGTTCAGTATTGAGCCGTAGATTAGCGATCGCGATCTCGATCGCGATCGCCATCGCGGTCGTACCAATCGTGGTAATGGTTGCCATCGCGGTCCACACCACGGTCGGCCACTCCGATATCCAGCGGACGATCGAGGCGGAAGGTCACCACGGCATCCCGCGGAACCCGAACCGCCTGGCCGCGCACTTGTCCTCCCGTTACAGCTCCTACGATCGCCCCGACCAGGCTGTTATCGCGCTGCGATTCCACTCGGTTTGGCTCGGCTCGAATCGCATATCGTTGCCCATTAACCACCACCGATTCCAGATCGAGGATGAGGTCGTTGTCGGGAGCCACTCTGACCATCAACTCCGCGTTGGCCCCACGGGGAATGGCGATGCGCCCGCTATCGCTGCGGACATCCTGGTCCACTGTCCCATAATAAACGCGGTTGTCCCGCCGCTCGACATCGATAGCCTGATTCAGACGCACCGGAACCACCGTGCCGGGCACGATTTCCGTGTAGCGCCCCTGGCCCTGATCCCAATAGCGATCATGATCGATCCGGTCGCGATCCTGCCCCCAAGACGGGGCTGCAATAAAGACACCGAAGAGTCCCAGACCGACCGCGCACTTCCAGTAAGTTAATGGCGAAACCATAATAGTTCTCTCCTTTCCCACCGAGAAGTACGCAATTGCCGCGCCACTGTGAGGGTGTCAGGACAGAGCCGCGACCGTGAGGAAGCGCACCTTTAGGCCCCCATGGCGCGTTGGATCGCATCGGCGATGCGAGCCGTGAAACTCTCCACTTGCGCCATATCGGGACCTTCGACCATCACGCGGGCTAAAGGCTCAGTCCCGGAGAACCGAACCAAAACGCGCCCGGCGCCGGCAAACTCTTCTTCCACGCGCTGGATCTCGCGAGCTACCGAGGGCACTTCCGTGAGCGACTTCTTCTCGCGCACCCGTACGTTCACCAGTTTCTGCGGGTAAACCTGAAGGCCGCCAGTCAATTCGTCGAGAGTGGCGCCGGCTTGCCGCGCGATGGCAAACACCTGCAGGGCGGTGAGCAAGCCATCCCCCGTAGTGGCGAACTCACGGAAAATGACATGGCCCGACTGCTCTCCGCCTAACGGCGCATCCAGCCGCACCATCTCTTCGAGCACGTATTTATCGCCCACGGGCGTCCGGGTCAGGCGGATCCCTTCGCGTTCCAGCGCCTTTTCGAGCCCCAGATTCGACATCACGGTGGCCACGACGGTGCCCCCGTTCAGCCGGCCTCCGCTCTTGAGCGCGCGCGCCGCAGCCAACAGCACGGCGTCCCCGTCTACGATCTTGCCACTGCCCGCTACAAAAATCGCGCGATCGGCATCGCCGTCGAACGCGACCCCACATTCGGCTCCCTCGTTGACTACCGCCGCGCGCAGGTTCTCGACGTGGAGCGCGCCGCATTTCAAATTGATATTCCGGCCGTCGGGCGCGCAGCAAAGTACGGTCACCTGAGCGCCCAAGCGGCGAAACAGTTCGGGCGCGAGCCGGTACGCCGCGCCATTGCCGCAATCGATCACCAGGCGAAGCCCTTCGAACCGCACCGAGACGGTGGAGAGCAGGTACTCGAGATACGCCCGGTCCAGCAACTCATCGGATACCAGCGCCATCGGCGCGGGCGCGATTCCCTGGTCTTTTAAGCGGAAGATCCCCTGCTCGATGGCGTGCTCTTCGGCATCCGGCAGCTTATAACCGGAGTGGCCGAACACTTTGATGCCATTATCCTGGTAGGGGTTGTGGGAAGCGGAGATCATCACGCCGGCTTGAAACGGGCCAGTACGCGTCAGAAAGGCCACTCCCGGCGTGGTGATCACGCCGGCGTAGCGCACCTGGACGCCGCGATTGCCGAGACCGCCGGCCGCCATCTCTGCGATCCACTGGCTGGATTCGCGGGTGTCCGCGCCGATCAGAATTTGGGGCGCCGGATGGCGGGCCGCAACATCCTCCCCCAAAGCCGCGCCGAAGGCGTACACCGTTGCCGGGTCGAGCGGGAATTGCCCGGCTACCCCGCGGATTCCGTCGGTTCCAAAAAGTTCCCTTTGGACACTCATTTCTTCACCATCATTACCGTTACCACCACCTGCGGCGATCCTTCGAAACGCACGTAGGGATCGGAGACGAACGCGTTTACGTGAAACTCGGCGGTGCCGACTACCGAGGAAACATTCACGGGATCGGTGCTAACCGACATAATTCGGGAGACCCGGCTGGCCGGTCCCTCGATCGTCAACTCGGATGGGGAGACGGTTGCGTTGGAGACGATATAGCCGTTAGCACCCAAGCCGCTGAAGTGGATCTGAACGGGAACATTACGCGACAGGCGGCGCTCGAACTCGAACGGCACCTCGGAGGGAATGGCGCGCACCAGCCGGACACCTCGCGGCAGACTCACGTTCCCATCGCCGATGGTGAACGTGCGCCGGCCAGGCATGACGTTGGACATATCCAGCATGACCCCCGGACGGCGGTTATCGCCCGTTCCCCGCAGCTCGCCCGCCGGTCCGCGCAATTCCAAGGTGACTGTCTCGGCAGGCGCCGAGCTGATTTCCAGGTTATCGGGCAGGTTCCGGTATTCCAGGCGCACCGTGGTAAAGGTTGAGAGCTCGGGCTCACTGGCTACCAGGACCCAGATCACGAAAGCGCTCGCCAGGGCCAGCAGCTTCCAGCCGAAATTGTACGTGACCAGGCGCAAAACGCGCTTCAGTTGGTCCATCACTGGTTGACTTTCTCGGGAGCCCGGCGTTCCTGCGACGCAATGTTCGGCGGGAGCGCTTCGACGTGATCGGCCGGCGCCGGCGGGCGGTGCAGGCCGAAGTGTTCGTTTATGCGATCCACTAACTCGGCGGTGGTAATACCGGAGACGATCTCGCCAAAAGCCGCCACCGAGATGCGCCCGGTCTCTTCGGAGACCACGACCGCGAGGCAATCGGTTTCCTCTGTGATCCCGATCGCCGCGCGGTGGCGCGTACCCAAGTGGCGCGAAAGTGTCGGATTGGTGGTTAACGGCAGAAAGCAGGCTGCGGAGGCGATCCGGTCTTTTTGCACGATTACAGCGCCATCGTGCAAGGGCAAACCTGGCTGGAATATAGAGAGCAGCAGATCGCGCGAAATACGGGCCTCCAGCAGAACGCCGCTTTCCACGAATGTGCGCAACCCGATATCGCGTTCGAGGACAATCAGGGCGCCCGTCTTGGTCTCCTGAAGCTGCTCGGCCGCCATCACGATTTCGTGTAAAGATTCGGGTGCCCGGAAGCCCCCGCTCACCCAACTTTTGCGGCCCAGGCGCGCCAGAGTGCGGCGGATCTCGGACTGGAACAGGACAATAATCGCCAATCCCAGGTACGGGACGATGAACGAAAGGAGGGAACGCAAGGCTTCCAGGCCGGCCCACACCGCCGCGCCATAGAGGACCACCATCATCAAAATCCCCAAAAGAATATGTCCGGCCCGCGTACCGCGCACCACCATCAGGCCCTGATACAACAGGAACGCCACGATGAGGATGTCCACGACACCCGTCAACGTGAGATCGGGGAGCGTGGACGCGAATGGGAACAGGTGACGCATCGGGTTCCAGCCCCATCTTAACTTAGGGCAATAATTAACTTGACTAACCAAGCTGATTTTGGGACAATAGATTTCATGCAAGCGCCCAGTACTCTACAAGATGCAATCCTCTACTTTGCCGATTTCGACAACTGCAAAGCGTTCATGTGTGCGCTTCGTTGGCCGGATGGAGTTGTAAAGTGCCCAACCTGCGGATCGGATCACGTCGTGTGGCTGCAGAGCGTGAAGCGCTGGAAATGTTATGGCAAGCATGACCGCCCGCAGTTCTCCCTAAAAACCGGCACCATCTTCGAGGATTCCCCCCTTGGTCTGGATAAATGGCTTGCTGCCGTATGGCTTCTCGCTAATTGCAAGAACGGAGTCAGTAGCTACGAAATTGGGCGCGACCTTGGCGTCTCCCAGAAATCGGCGTGGCATATGATGCACCGCATCCGCTTCGCCTTCCACCACGGATCGTTTAACAAACTCTCCGGCCAGATCGAGGCGGACGAAACTTTCATTGGAGGTAAGGCGCGCTTCATGCACGCCTCGAAAAGAGAGGCCAAAATCACCGGGACCGGCGGCAAAGACAAAACCGCAGTAATGGGCATTCTTGAGCGTGGCGGCAAAGCTGGAGGTAGCAAGGTGCGCGCCACTGTTGTATCTGGAACCCGGAAAAAGCATCTTCAGTCTGAGATCCGCCAGCATGTTCTGGCTGGTTCGGCCATCTTCACCGATGCCTTAAAATCGTACCAGGGGTTGAACGAATTCCAACACGAAGTAATCGACCATGCCGTAGCATACGTTGATGGCGAGGTTCACACAAACGGCCTGGAAAATTTCTGGTCATTGCTGAAGCGCGGACTCAAGGGAACCTACATCTCAGTCGAACCATTCCACCTGTTTCGCTATGTCGATGAGCAAGTGTTCCGCTATAACAATCGGAAACAGATGAACGACTATGACCGGTTTCGTCTCGCCATGTCTCAGATCGTCGGCAAGCGCCTAACCTGGAATCAACTCACTGGCAAAGAAACCAGTGCGACGTGTTCCTTCTGATCTTCCCAAGCCACGCGAGGGCAGAGGCAAGCGGAAACGCTAATGTTTCTGGCCTTCAGTCTTTTTCTTGCGCGCCCGCGCCCTTTTCTTGTCGTCCTTAAGGATCGCGCTCTTGGGCACCGAGATAACAGCACGCATCGCGTCCTGAAAACGTTCCCAGGCTTCCGGGCCTTCGACCATCTCGCGCTCTCCAGTCTTCATATCACCATTATGCCTCGCTGGGGCTTTCCTCGCGCAGTCCTCGCGCGGCGAGTTTTTCCATGAACGCCTTGACGTTCTCGAAAATCCTCTCGGCTTCCCCCTCCGTATACTTACTGTCACGCACATGCATGGTGTGATTACGCCAAGCGGTTTTGAGAGTGTCGAAATGGCTTGCTGCCTGCGCGTAAAACTCCTGCTGATTCTTATAATCTGAAATCTCCTTCCAGTCGGGGTCCTTGTGTAGATCGTTAATTCTCTTCTGGATCTGCTCTATTGCTGGAGCCCAATTCGTGTGGGCCAATGACACCCCGAAGCGTTTCCCAAGAGCAGTTAACCCGATCTCTAGAACGCGCATCAAATGGAACACTGCCGCAGTGCTCTGCATTGTTGCAATACAGACGCCTGCGCTATTCGCGTCGAACGTGGACGAAGGGAAACTGTCGGAAACGGCGCGCCCGAAGGCGTGAGGCTCATCGGAAGTAGGCCAGAACCTTGCCCGTTCGGGTGGCACATACAAGAACAGCTTGCCCTTTAATTCCTTATCGGCGAGCCGTTCGATTGCCTCGGTCTGATCGTGCAACCACTGGAAGTTTTTGCCGCCATCCTGCAATCGCTCCCCCAGTTCCTTGACTGTCTCGGCAGTAATCGAAAGCCCGATCTTGCGAAATTCACTTTCGATTGTAGAAATCCAGGACAGCGCTTTCAGTCTGGCCTTGCTGTCTATGGTCTGCGCCATCACGAAGACCGCTTCACCGTCCATTACAGTGGCAGATGCTACGACACAATCCTGCCGGATCATTCTAAGCGCGCGACCGCACGAGAAAAATGCACCAGCGGAAAATTGCAGCACGTCAAGCCAGCTTATCAGGCGATGGCCACACATCTCCCAGGGTTGCGCTGGCCGATAAAATGCAGCGCAAACGTCCAGATCCTCTGGAAGTGATAGAACCTCTTCAAATTCTATAGCGCTTGTCATGGTTAGTCAAGTTAGTTGTCGCCTAACTTAGCGCACCGGAGTCGGGGGTCGGGAATGCAGATTCGTCCTTCCCGAAAGACCGGGCTTGTCCAGTGCGGGACGATCCTGGCAATTGAGGGTCAACTCTTTCGGCTGGTTACGGCTTCGTGAACACGTTTAACGCGGCGCTGGCTAGCCCGCCGCGGTCGGGACAGTTGATCGCGTGGTTCACGTAACTCCTGAGCGTTCCGGAGGTCTAGAAAACGGATGAACGAGTGAATTTCGGCTTCTGTTTGTTCGTAAGTGAGGCTTACCCTCGCAACCAGCGGCGCCAGCTTCTCCCATCTCATCAGGAGGATGGATGCGCCTCGAAAGAGATGCCGGAAAGCCAGGAACTCGCTCAGAATCTCAACGAGACTAGAGGAAAGCACCGCAGGCCGTGTGGAGGTGGCTGCAGACATTTGGTTCATTAGTTCTTTATGCCAAGCATCGGACGACGGCATTTGCGCGTCCCATTCCCGCGCAATGAGTTTTAGCATCTTTTCGATCTCGGTGTAGAAGGAATGCAGCAATGCGCAAGCGGCAGCCGTTTCAATGACCCCGGCGCTTTGAAGGCCAATTAGCGGCGTTAACTGCTCACGTACGGTTGCTAATTCTTCCAGTCCAAGCCGAAGTTTTTGGCAAGATCACGCGACACGAGCGAGTTCTCCGCTCTCGATCAGGTAACGAACGAGCGGTGAAGGATCGTCCAGGTCCACCCGGTCCACTGGCCTGCCAACGACGTCTGACGCTTTGCTAACCGCAGTGAAGTAGAGATCTGGAGGCAAACCGGTGACGGCCATGTCCAGGTCAGAATCAGGCCGGAGAGTTCCTTTTTTCGCGGAACTGAAAACGAAGACCTCCCGGGCGCCCATGCTGCGCAACACCTCTGCGGCGTCCCTGACAGCGCCCGGCCACAGCAATACGCCGCTTGGTTCAGATTTTCCGTCGCCGAGGCTCACACGTGTGTGTATTCTCACCCTGTCTACAACAATTTGCAACGGCCGCAGCGCGGTCTGCGACCAAAGCGGCTGCTTGAGGACTGGTGTACCTATTCTCTATCTCGGGCAGGTCGGCCTGGGAATGCTCTATCTTTTGTTTGTGTGGACCTTAATCGCCGTGTTGCCGGCGAAGGCGCCCGCCCCAACGCCCTCACCAGCCATGCTCGGCTGAGAGGTCGCTTAGGGTGAGGCCCTATTCGACTTGAGCCCGCCGATCTTACCTGCGAGTTCCAGAGCGAGCTGGGAATTATAAGTTCCGAACCCGACTGGTCATTAGGAAGATCTCTATGAACGATATAATCCCGGGGATAGGGGGAGCAACATCCGTTCCACGCGGGCGGCCATCTCCTCTTCTTCAATGAATTCGCCCCGGTCCGCTTCCATGCGGCTTTGCGGTTGATCGAAGCGGGCGCTGATTTGCGTACCGCTGTGCAAGAAGGGATTGCACTTGAATGCGCGTTCGTTGGACGCCTGCGGCAGCAGCCGACTTCGAGCAGATCAGCCGGTATTTGAGCGCCCGCCACCCGCACCATCGTCAAGCGACCATACGCTAGGGTGCGATTGTTGGTCTCAAGCGTACGCCGTACATCGGCCGACCAGGACGAGAGGAAGGAACTCGCGAACTCTTATTTCCTCCCTTGCCCTACATCGCCGTTTACCGCGTGAAGCCGGAGAGCAATCGAAGTATTGCGAATCTACAACGGTGCGCAAAACCGGCCCTAGCTCGCCGCGTACTATCCCCCGCCCACGAACTGCACGATTTCGACCTGCACGCCGGGGCGCAGGGCGGTCTGCGACCAAAGCGGTTGCTTGAGGATGCGCCGGTCGAATTCCACGGCAACGCGCTCCGGATCGAGCGCGAGCTGGTGTAGTAATTCCAGGACCGTCTGCCCTTCCGCGGCCGCGTGGCGCTCGCCGTTTAGAATGATCTCGATGGTATTGGTTGACACCCTAGTTCTGCGACCATTATAGTCAAAGTTGAGTTCCAGCTTCCCAAAAACACATGCCTAGTTCGTACACCGAGCTCTATTTCCCTATCCTGGTGCAGGGACTGCTCGCGGTCGTGATCGCGGCAGCGCTCATCATCATCTCTTATGTGTTCGGGAAGCGCGTGAAGAATGCCGTGAAGGATATGCCATATGAATCGGGCATACGGCCTACCGGCGATGCACGCCACCGCTTCAGCGTGAAGTTTTACCTGGTAGCGATGCTTTTCATCCTGTTCGATATCGAAGCAATTTTCCTGTACCCCTGGGCGGTTGTGTATCGCGAGCTGAAGTGGTTCGGATTCGTCGAAATGCTGGTGTTCGTGGTGCTGATTCTTTCCGGGTTCTTCTACATTTGGAAGAAGGGCGCCCTGGAGTGGGCCCATCCGGACCGAACCGGGGTCAAGCAATAACGCACGTATCGATTCGAAAAATGTTACCGGACAGTTTGGGAGAGCACGCCACGGCCGCGGCCGTGGAGAACTTTGATAGCGACGCCTTGACCGGCGGCAAGTTCGATCGCGGAGAGTTGACGCTCGAAATCGCTGCCGGGCAACTGATTCCCGTGCTTCGGTTCCTGAAAGACAACCAGGAGTTCGTGCGCCTGAGTTCGGTTACCGCCGTGGACCGCTACCCGGCAGAGCCGCGCTTCGAGGTGGTTTATCATTTGCACTCCATCACGAAGAACGAGCGGCTGCGCTTGAAATGCCGGATTAGCGGGGCCGACCCGGTGATCGAATCGGCTACCGTGGTGTGGCGCTCCGCGAATTGGTATGAGCGGGAGGTGTTCGATCTGTTCGGCATCCGGTTTCTGAATCACCCGGATTTGCGGCGCATCATGATGCCGGACGATTGGGAAGGCCATCCACTGCGCAAGGATTATCCGGTCACGGGGTACAGGGTTTAAGTATGAGTGAATCAGGCGTTCCAGGCACGGTTCTTGCCGAGGTAGAACCGGAGCAGCAACAAGGGAGCCAGCGGCGCATGGTCCTCAATATGGGACCGCAGCATCCGTCTACGCATGGGGTGCTGCGCCTGCTGATCGAACTGGACGGCGAAATCATCACCAAATGCCAGCCGGATATCGGCTTCCTGCATACCGGCATCGAGAAAGAATTCGAAGTCAAGAATTATCAGCAGGCGGTCACACTGACCGACCGCGTGGACTACCTGGCGCCGCTTTCCAACAACCTGGGCTGGTGTCTCGCGGTTGAGAAGCTGTTGGGGCTCGAAATTCCTCCCCAAGCGCAGTGGATGCGCGTGATGCTGGCGGAATTCACGCGATTGAACAGCCACCTGGTTTGGCTGGGAACCCACGCCATCGATATCGGCGCGATGAGCGTGTTCCTCTACTGCTTCCGCGAACGCGAGGAGATCCTGCGGATCTTCGAAATGTTCTCCGGGCAGAGGATGATGACCAGCTACTTCCGCATTGGCGGCCTGGCGCTGGAGCCGCCGCGCGGATGGTATCACCGGGTCAAGAAATTCATCGATGTTTTTCCCAGCCGAGTGGATGAATACGAGAACCTGCTGACCGCCAATCCGATTTGGATCGGACGGACCAAGGGAATCGGCTATATTTCGCTGGAAGACATGCTCGATCTGGGCGTGACCGGACCTATGTTGAGGGCCGCGGGATTGAAGATCGACACACGCAAAGACAAGCCTTACACCAGCTACGAGAAATTCGATTTCGACGTGCCCACGCGCACCGAAAATGACGTGTTCGCGCGCTACCAGGTGCGCATCGAGGAAATGCGGCAGAGCGCCAAAATCATACGCCAAGCCATGGAGGGCATGCCCTCGGGCCCGTGGAAGGCGGCGGATGAGCATGTGGTGCTTCCCGACCGGGAAAAAATGAAGACCCAGATGGAAGCCCTGATCTATCATTTCAAAATTGTCACGGAAGGCTTCCGCGTGCCCGAAGGCGAGGTGTACCAAGTGATTGAATCGCCGCGCGGCGAATTGGCCTACTACGTGGTGAGCGATGGAACCACTTCGCCGTACCGGGTCCACATGCGAACCCCCAGCTTTGGCAACTTACAGGCGACGTCGAAAATGGTGGAAGGAATTCTAATAGCGGACGTGATCGCTTCGATCGGCAGCATGGATTTCGTTTTGGGAGATACGGACCGGTGAGGATTCACCGCTGAGGCGCTGAGACGCAGAGTAAAGACAAATGCAAATTCAAAACCTGAGGGCGCTGAGGGGGCAGAGGGAAGAAGAAGCGGGCGCTTTCGAGGCGGGTAAAGGTTGGGAATGACTTTTTCTCCGGAACTCGAAGCCCGATTTGACAAGCTGCTGAAGAGCTACCCGGCGGGGCGGCAGCGGGCGGCCATGGTGCCCATGCTGATTTACGCGCAGGATGAAGTGGGCTGCATCTCCGACGAACTGATCGACGAGGTCGCCAAGCGCGTCGGTGTCACGCCACTGGCCGTCAACGAAGTGCTTTCGTACTACTCCATGCTGCACCGCAAGCCGTGGGGGAAGTATCACGTCCAGATCTGCACGAACATCAGTTGCCTGCTGTGCGACGGAGACAAACTCTGGGAACAAGCCAAAGAAAAGCTGGGAATCGGACATCGGGAAGTAACCGCCGACGGGCAGATCTCGCTGGAAGAGGTGGAGTGCATCGGGGCGTGCTCGTGGGCGCCCGCAATCCAGGTGAATTACGATTTTCATCACTTTGTCACGCCGGCACAGCTTGATCAGCTTTTGGATGGCTTGAGGAAGAAACAATAACGCATGCTGTACAACGAACCCAGTCCTCTCGAAACCAGGGTGCTGTCGCGCCGTTTTGGAATGCCCAACTCGGCTTCTATCGACACCTACCTGGCTACGGACGGGTACAAGGCTTTTATGAAAGCTTCGGGCATGAAGCCCGAAGCGATTATCGAAGAAGTCAAAGTCTCCAACCTTCGCGGGCGCGGCGGCGCGGGTTTCCCCACGGGCATGAAGTGGAGCTTCGTACCGCGCACTTCGCCGAAGCCCAAGTACATCGTGGTGAACGCCGATGAGAGCGAGCCCGGCACCTGCAAAGACCGCCTGCTCATGGAGTACGATCCCCACCAGTTGATCGAAGGCGTGCTGATTGCGGGGCTTGCCGTGGACGCTCATGCCGGCTGGATTTACATCCGGGGCGAATACCGCTACCTGATCGACATCATGGAGAAGGCGATCGCGGAGGCATATCAAAAGGGCTGGCTGGGCAAGAACATTCAAGGCACCGGTTTCGATTTCGACCTGTACGCGCATAGCGGCGCGGGCGCGTATGAATGCGGCGAAGAGTCCGCCCTGCTGGAATCGCTCGAGGGCAAACGCGGAATTCCCCGGATTCGGCCTCCCTTTCCCGCCGTGGTCGGGGCGTTTCAGTGCCCCACCGTGCTGAACAACGTAGAAACGTTTTGCGCGGTGCCACCGATCATTCGAGATGGCGGCAAAGCTTTCGCGGATCTGGGTGTGCCCAAAGCGGGCGGAACCAAATTGACCTGCCTTACCGGCCATGTCAACAAGCCGGGGGTGTATGAACTGACGCTGGGCTTCCCCGTCATGAAGATGATCAACGAGGTCGGTGGCGGTATTCGGAACGGCAAAAAATTGAAGGCTTTTATTCCGGGCGGCTCTTCCTGCCCGATCCTCACCGCCGCCGAATGCGAGGGCGCCACCATGGATTACGATTCCATGGCGGCTCGCAAGTCGATGCTTGGCTCGGGCGGCGTGGTCATCATGGATGAAGACACCTGCATGGTGAAGGCCGCGCTGCGCATCATGCGCTTCTACGCGCACGAAAGCTGTGGCTGGTGCATTCCGTGCCGCGAGGGCACCACCTGGCTGCGCAAGATTCTCACCCGCTTCCACGAGGGTAACGGAACGCGCAGCGATATCGACCTGATCGGCGACCTCTCGAAGAACATGCTGGGCCGCACCTTCTGCCCGCTGGGCGATGCCGCCGCGCTACCCACCATCTCGATCGTGGAGAAATTCCGGGAAGAGTTTGAAGACCATCTGAACGGACGGCCGTGCCCATTCGAGCACGCCAACCACATGGTCACGGTATAGTGGTTCATTTGAAATGGCAGAACCGGTAAAACTTACAATCGACGGGCGCGAAGTTCTGGCCGCGCCAGGAACCCTGGTGATTGATGCCGCCAAGCAGGCTGGTATTGAAATCCCGGCGTTCTGCTATTACGAAGGCTACAGCTTGCAGGCCGCCTGCCGCATGTGCCTGGTGGAAATCGAGAAGACCCCGAAGTTGCAAGCTTCGTGCACGATCCCCGTGGCCGAAGGCATGGTGGTGCGGACTGAGACTCCCCAGGTGGCCGCCGCCCGGAAATACACACTGGAATTCCTGCTCACGAATCATCCGCTCGACTGCCCCGTGTGCGACAAGGGCGGCGAATGCGAATTGCAGGATATGGTCTTCCGGTACGGGGCCGGCGAGAGCCGCTTCACCGAGCAGAAGATCCACGTTCCTGAAAAACAATATTCCCCGGTGGTGTTTTTCGATGCGCCGCGCTGCATTCTGTGCTTCCGGTGTGTGCGGGTTTGCAACGAAGGGATGGGCGTCGGCGCCTTGGGCGTGATCAACCGCGGCGCGGTTTCGGAAATCGCTCCCAATGTGGGCGATCACCTGGAATGCGATGAATGCGGCGCCTGCATCGATATCTGCCCAGTGGGCGCGCTCACCAGCGGTATCTATCGCTACCACACGCGCCCTTGGGAAATGACGCATGTCGGAACGATCTGCACCCATTGCGCGGACGGCTGCAAGACCACCCTGGGAACGCAGAACGAGCGAATCATCCGTGGGAACAACCGCGATCATTCCGGCATCAACGGCGAATTTCTCTGCGTGAAGGGCCGCTACGGCTTCGACTTTTACGATCACCCCGACCGCCTGCAGGCGCCGCTCGTGCGCCAAAACGGGAAACTGGAGGAAGTTTCCTGGGCGCAGGCGCTCAAGACAGTGGCTGAAAAGTTCAACCAGACGGTGGCAGATGGCGGAACGTTTGGCGTGATCGGCTCCAATCACACCACCAACGAAGAGAACTTTTATATGCAGCGGTTCGCGCGCGAAGTGCTGCGGACCAACAACATCGACCATCACCGCACCGGCGACGTGGTTACTCTGCTGGATGCACTGAGCGGCAAGCAGGATAAGCTGGCCACTGTATCCGATCTTTACGAGCGCAAGGCCTTTCTGGTAGTCGGCGCCGACCTGGCGCTGGAACATCCCCTGCTCTCGTATCAAATCCGGGCCAATTACCGGCATCATCAAGCACACATTTATGCGGTGACCCCGGGCCCGGTGCGCGAGGATAAGTATTCGGTGGCCAGCATTCGTGTGGGCCGGCCCGCGCAGAAGGTTGGCGGCGATCTGGGCATCATCCCCGGGCGGGACGTGGGCGCTACCACTTCCGGGCCGGGCAATGCTCCGGTAGGAGGCGCAGGCGTGGTTCCGAACGTCGAGGCCGGGGCCTATTTCGAACCGGTCAAAGGACCGGGCGCAGCTACGGGCGATCCTTCCGGCTTCGTGCATCCGCACAACGTGACGGCAGGACCCGCCGATTACTTCGCAGCGCTCGAATCTTTGCGCGACAGACTCAAGGCCGAGCCGGATCTGGTGATCCTGTTCGACGATTCCATCAAAGGCGATGACGTCCGGAAATTGGTGGAGTTCGGCGAATCGCTCGGCATCCCCGTGAAATACGTTGCGCTGGTGGATTACTCCAATTCTCGAGGCGCCGTGGATATGGGCCTAACGCCGGAGTTGCTTCCCGGCTATCAGCCGTCGGGGCAAGCCGGTATGCACGTCGACGAGATGATCAATGCCGATCTGAGCGTCTTGTGGGTAGTCGGTTCCAATCCGCTAAAAAGCGGTGCGGAACGACGGGCGGGCTTCCTCGTGGTCCAGGACATGTACCTGACCGAGACGGCGCAGCAGGCCGATGTGGTCTTTCCGGCCGCATGCGCTTACGAAAAGATCGGCACCATCACGAACGGCACGGGCGAAGTGCAGCGATTGAAGCGCGCCGTCAACACCATGGGCGCCAAGCCGGACCTGGAGATTATGGGTTTCATCGCGCGCGAAATGGGCGCGGCGGCGGCGCTCGGACCTTGGGTTCCCGAAATTGTGTTCGAGCAGATCCGCAAAACGGTCCGGGGTTATGATGTTCCACTGCCGGTGATCGCCACTGGCGGAGCCGCCCAAACCATGCCGCTCAACGGACGGATTCCCGTAGAGAGCCGGCCCGATTTGGTTCGCTCCGACCACAACGGGCTGTTCCGCTCCGGAACCCTGGGGCGGTATTCTAAGGTACTGAACTCTGTCGTGGAAAGCCGGCTGAGCAGGTAATGGACGCCTTCATCGTCATCACTCTCATCAAGCTTGCGGTCATCGCCTTCGTTCTTTTGACGGCGGTTGCTTATCTTCAGTGGGTGGAGCGCAAAGTGATCGCGCACATACAGGTGCGGCCTGGGCCGTACCGCGTCGGGCCGCACGGCTTGCTCCAGCCGCTCGCCGATGTCATCAAGCTGATCACCAAGGAGGACATGATGCCCTCCTACGTGAACCGGCCCATTTACCTGTTCGCGCCTTTCCTCGCGGTGTGCATGGCGCTGCTCTCGATCGCGGTGATCCCGTTCGGGCCCACCATCGTGGTGGCGGGCTACCGCACCTGGATGCAGCTTACCGATATCAACATCGGAGTCCTGTTTATCTTGGCCGTCTCATCGATGGGCGTTTACGGCATCGCCTTCGCAGGCTGGGCGTCGAACAATAAGTACGCACTGCTCGGCGGGCTGCGCAGTTCGGCGCAGATGATCAGCTACGAACTTCCCATGGCGCTGGCCATCGCCTCGCCGTTGCTGGTGTCGAACACCTTGAGCCTGCGCGAACTGGTCGCCACGCAGCGCGGCAGCATCATCCACTGGAACATCATCCACGGCGGCCAGATCGTTGCCTTCCTCATCTTCATCATTGCCGCATTCGCGGAAACCAACCGGGTTCCCTTCGATCTGCCCGAAGCCGAAAACGAGCTGGTGGCCGGTTTCCATACCGAGTACAGCAGCATGAAGTTCGCCTCGTTCTTCATGGCGGAGTACCTCAACATGGTCACCGTCAGCGCGATGGCAACGCTGCTCTTCCTCGGCGGGTGGGAACCGCTTTGGCCCGTCCGGTTCGGTTCGAATTATCTGCCATCGGTGATTTTTGTGATTGCGGCGCTCACGGCGCTGTACCATGGCGCGCATCCGGCGCATAAATTGGACAAATACACGCTGACCGGTTTCGGCGTCATCTTTTTAATTCTCGCTGCCATTTTCGCCGCGCCGATAGTGCAAAGCTGGCTTCTGCCGCTGTTCTGGTTCTGCGCCAAGACGGGCGGAATTTTGTTCGCTTTTATGTGGATTCGCGGCACGCTGCCGCGCTTCCGCTACGATCAACTGATGGGCTTCGCCTGGAAGTTCCTCTTCCCGGTGGCGATGTTGAACTTGCTGGTGACCAGCTTCGTGGTTGCCTGGGTCTCCTAAATGGACGTCGTTCTTTTCCTGATTTTCGCAATCATCGCCGTGGTGGCCGCCATCAACGTGGTGGTGCAGACGCATCCCATTTCGAGCGCGATTTCGCTCATCGGCGTCATGGGTTCGCTGGCGGTGTTGTACCTGCTGCTGGGCGCGGAGTTTATCGCCGCGGCGCAGGTGATCGTGTATGCCGGCGCGGTGATGGTGCTGTTCATCTTTGTGATCATGTTGCTGAACGCGGGCACCGAGATCAAACGCGGCCGCTCCCTCATGGTGCAGTTGCTCGGGGTGCCGCTGCTGATCGCTTTTCTCGGGCTGGTGGCGTATTTTGTCGAGCGGATTTACCCACAGAGCGTAGGAGTGCGCTTCGGCGGCTTCACGGGCGGGACGGCGCAAGCCGTTGGCCGGGCTCTATTCACCACCTACCTGTTGCCGTTTGAGGTCACCTCGCTGCTCATTCTGATTGCGATCATCGGGGCGATTGTCCTCGGGCGAAAGGAAATGGATTAGATGGCGGAAGTTCCGATTTCCTGGTTTCTCACGCTCAGCGCCGTTCTGTTCGCGCTGGGCGTGGCCGGTTTCCTGTTCCGGCGCAGCATCATCACGGTATTCATGTCCATCGAGCTGATGCTGAATGCCGTTAACCTGAGCTTCGTTACCTTCTCCTACCAGCTCAAACAGGTGAGCGGCCACCTGTTCACGTTTTTCGTGATGGTGGTAGCGGCGGCGGAAGCGGCGGTCGGGTTGGCCATCATTCTTACGGTATTCAAGAACCGCTCCACCCTGAATATTGACGACGTGGATTCGATGAAGAACTAGATGCAACTCTGGCTCATCCCAATACTTCCCCTCGCCGGTTTCCTGATCAATGGCTTATTTGGCCGGCGTTTTTCCAAAGGCCTGGTCAGCGTCTTCGCCGTCGGCAGCGTGGTGCTCTCGTTTGCCTGGGTGCTGAAAACGGTACTGGCGCTCGGCGATCTGAACACCGCCTATAGCGAGCACTACTTTACCTGGATCCAAAGCGGCGCCTTCACCGTTAACTGCGATTTCTCCATCGACCGGCTCACCGCCGTCATGCTGTTCGTAGTGACGGGCATCGGCTCCCTGATACACATTTACTCCGTCGGCTACATGGCCCACGAACATGGCCCGAATCACGGCGGCTATTACCGATTCATGGCGTACTTGAACCTGTTCATGTTTTTCATGCTCGTTCTGGTGCTGGCCGCCAACTACCTGGTGCTGTTCGTGGGGTGGGAAGGCGTGGGGTTGTGCAGTTACCTGTTGATCGGGTTCTACTTTACAAAAAAGTTCGCGACCGACGCCGGCAACAAGGCATTCATCGTAAACCGCATCGGCGATTTTGGCTTCTCGCTGGCGATGTTTTACATCGTCAAGACCTTCGGATCGCTCGATTTCGGGACGGTCTTTTCGCGCGCGCCGGGGGTTTCCGAAGGCGTGCTCACACTCATTGGCTTGCTCCTGCTTGTGGGCGCCACGGGCAAGTCTGCGCAAATCCCCTTGTATGTCTGGCTGCCTGACGCCATGGCCGGCCCGACGCCAGTCTCCGCGCTCATCCACGCAGCCACCATGGTCACCGCCGGCGTTTATATGACCGCGCGCTCCTGGGTCATCTACACGCATGCGCCCGCGGCCATGGAGACGATCGCCGTGATTGGCATCGCCACGGCATTTTTCGCCGCTACGATCGGCATCGCGCAGAACGATATTAAGAAGGTGTTCGCGTATTCCACGGTTTCGCAGTTGGGATACATGTTCGTCGGCGTCGGCGTAGGCGCGTTTTCCGCGGGCATTTACCACCTGGTTACGCATGCCTTCTTCAAGGCACTCCTCTTCCTCGGTTCGGGCGCCGTCATCCACTCGCTATCGGGAGAGCAGGATCTTCGCAACATGGGAGGCCTACGCAAGAAAATCCCGTGGACCTTCTGGACAATGGCATGCGCGTGGGTGGCTATCTCTGGTATACCGCCGTTCTCCGGCTTTTTCAGTAAAGACGCGATCCTGCTCGCGGCTTATCATCACGCGCCCTGGATTTACTGGCTAGGCACTCTCACTGCCGGGATCACCGCGTTCTACGTCTCGCGAGCCATGTTCCTGGCGTTCTTCGGCGATTACCGCGGGCATGAGCATCACATCCATGAGTCCCCGCCAGTGATGATGGTGCCGCTCACGATTCTGGCGCTGCTTTCACTCGGTGGTGGCTTCCTCTTCAAGATTCCTACTTTCCTGGGTACGCTCTTCCCTAGCCTGGAAGAATCCGAAGATTTCACTCTGATGGCCATCTCCGTGGCGGCCGGATTCCTCGGCATCTTCATTGCCTACTTTATGTATGTCGCACGGCCAGCCATGGCCGATTCCATCGCCTCCAGCCTCAAAGGCCTTTACACCTTGGTCTACAACAAGTACTTCGTAGACGAGCTTTACGATGCGACCGTCGTGAAGCCCGTAGTCGAAGGCTCGCGCGCGGTGCTGTGGAAGGTCGTAGATGTGGGCGTTATCGATGGCGTCGCGAACGGCATCGGTTCCCGCTCGCGCGATATCGGCGGGGTCTTGCGGTTGCTGCAATCTGGGAATATTCGCAGTTATGCAGCTTGGGTGCTGGCCGGCTCCGTCGCGGTGATCGTCGCTTTGGGTGTGGCGGGAGGCTTGCGATGAACCTCCTGACCGTGGTCCTCTTCCTGCCGCTGATTGGGTTCCTGGTGGCGCTGTTTCTGCCGCGCTCGTCGCCGCAAGCCAGCCGCAATTGGGCCATCGCCATTTCGCTCATCACCTTTCTGGTTTCGCTGGCACTGCCCGCCACGTTCGATCGCGCCACGGCCGGCGAGCAGTTCAAGATCGATACCATCTGGATCGCCAGCCCCGAGATCCACTTCTACATTGCGCTGGATGGCGTTGGGCTTTGGCTGGTCCTGCTCTCGACTTTACTCACGCCGATTTGTGTGCTGATTTCCTGGCGCTACATCCAGAATCGGGTCAAGGAGTTTTACGCCTTCCTGCTGCTGCTGGAAGTGGGGTTGATCGGCGTGTTTATTGCCCAGGACCTGTTTCTGTTCTACGTCTTCTGGGAAGTCTCGCTGGTCCCCATGTATTTCCTGGTAGGCATCTGGGGCCACGAGCGCCGCATCTACGCCGCCGTCAAATTCTTCCTGTTCACCATGGCGGGCTCGGTTCTGATGCTGGCGGCAATCATTTATCTGTACAATCGCGCAGGCACCTTCAGCTATCCGGCGATCCTCTCGATGCTGTCCAATGGCCGCCTGATGTTTGCGCCGGCGGAGCAAATGCTGCTATTCCTGGCCTTCTTCATCGCGTTCGCCATCAAGGTTCCCATCTTCCCGCTGCACACGTGGCTGCCGGATGCGCACGTCGAGGCGCCTACCGCAGGCTCCATTATGCTGGCTTCCGTCATGCTGAAGATGGGAACTTACGGAATCCTGCATTTCTGCCTGCCGCTGTTCCCCAGCGCGTCCCGGACCTGCGCGCCTTGGATTGTGGTGCTGGCCATTATCGGCATCATTTACGGCGCCCTGGTTTCGCTGGTGCAGCCCAACATGAAGAAACTGGTGGCCTACTCCTCGGTGAGCCACCTGGGATTCGTCATCCTGGGCATATTCTCTTTCACCCAACTGGGGCTCGATGGCGCGGTCTACCAGATGCTGAACCATGGCATCTCCACCGGCGCTCTCTTCCTGTTAGTCGGTCTGCTCTATGAGCGCAAGCACTCGCTGGAGATCGCCGATTTTGGGGGCGTCGCGACTCCGGCGCCGTGGCTTTCGACAGCGTTCCTGATCACCACGCTCGCCAGCATCGGCCTTCCTACTCTCAATAATTTCGTGGGCGAATTTCTGGTCCTGCAGGGCGCGGCCATTGCCAATTACAAATGGGCCGTCTTTGCGGCAATCGGTGTTATCCTCTCGGCGTGTTACATGCTGTGGCTCTATCAGCGGGTCTTCTTCGGTGAAACGTCTGAAGAGGTTCGCGCGCACATGCCCGATATGAATCTGCGCGAATGGGCGGCTATCGTTCCGCTGATCGTGATGATGGTTTGGATGGGAGTGTATTCGCAATCTTTCCTGCCGCCGGTCACCAAGGCAACGGCCCGGGTGCTCGATCAAGCCCAAGTGAACGTGCCGTTCCGGGTACAGCTAGAGCGTTTCAGAGCCGCGACCGCTAGGGAGCGGTCAGCGGCTGCGGAGGTGGCTCGTGCCGGCCGGTAACTTCTTCAACGCGGGCGACGCGATCCGGTTCCTGCCGGAGATCATCCTGACCATCATGGGAACTGTGCTGATGGTGCTCGACCCCGTCGTCCATCGCCGCAACTCCAACCTGTTCGGCACTCTGAGTATTCTTTCGTTGATTGCCGCGCTGTTCGGTTCCGTGGCTGCGTATGCGCAAGCCGGACCCGCGTTCGGCGGCATGCTGATGGTGGATGGATTCGCCACGTTTTTTCGCATTTTGGTGATCGTGGTCGGGATCCTGACGGTCCTCCCTTCCTACCGCTTTCTAGCGCGGCAAGACGCCGAAACCAGCGAGTACCACGCTTTGCTCCTGTACTCGATTGCCGGTCAATGCCTGATGGCCGCCGCCAACGACTTGATCATCATCTTCATCGGCCTGGAGATCTCTTCGATCGCCAGTTACGTGCTGGCCGGCTACCTGCGCGATGACAAGCGCGCGAATGAAGCCGCATTGAAGTATTTCCTGCTCGGCTCGTTCGCTACCGGCTTCTTCCTCTACGGCGTGGCACTCATTTACGGCGCCACCGGAAGCGTGAACCTGCCCATGATCCGTGCAGCAGTAACCGGCGCCGGCGCCCCCTCGCCCGTGTTCGTCGGTGTGGCCGCCGCGCTCATGTTCGTCGGACTCGGTTTCAAGGTCTCGGCGGCGCCTTTCCAGGTCTGGGCTCCCGACGTTTACCAGGGAGCTCCCACGCCGGTCACGGCCTTCCTTTCGGCGGGACCGAAAGCGGCGGCATTTGCCATCTTCCTGCGCATCTTCATGACGGCTTTCGAGCCGATCGGCAACGGCTGGGAGCCGCTGGTGTGGATCTCGGCGCTGCTCTCGATGACCATCGGCAACTTCGCCGCGCTGCTGCAATCGAACGTGAAGCGCCTGCTGGCTTACAGTTCCATCGCCCACGCCGGATATGTGCTGGTGGCCCTGACCGCTCGCTCCGATGTGGGCACCGCCGCCGCTATGTTCTACCTGGCTGCTTATGCGTTCATGAACATCGGTGCCTTCGCCGTGGTCAGCCATCTCTCCGGCAAAGACGAACGCTACCAGAACGTCGACGACTTCGCCGGGCTCGGCCAGAAGCAGCCGATGACCGCCGCCATGCTCTCGATCTTCCTGCTGTCGCTGATCGGCGTGCCGCTCACGGGCGGCTTTTTCGGCAAGTTCTACATCTTCAAGGCCGCGCTGGAATCGCACCTGGTCTGGCTCACAGTGCTCGGCCTGCTCAACAGCGCCGTAGCGGCGTATTATTATCTGCGCATCCTGGTCATGATGTACATGCACGAGCCGAGCGAAGCTGCCTTGAAAGCCGAACCTCTTTCGCCCGGCCTGAGCCTCGCGCTCATCGTGCCTGCGATCGGCACACTGTTCCTAGGCATTTTCCCCGGCTGGGTACTGGATTTCGCAGACAAATCGTCAAGTTTAGTCAAGTAGACCAGCGGCTTCGCTCGGCCGTTAAACTGCTGCTGCGCGCGCGCCGGCATTGCGGGGCTTGTAGACCACTCCGCCCAGCGCGCCGGCTGGAATGCTTACGATGGCGGTAAGGATCCACTGCAAAGGGGAAGCGTGATTCCCTACCGGCGAAAACATAGCCAGAATCGTAAGACCCGCCTGCACAATTCCCATGGCAGCCGCGTGCCGGACGGGCATCCGCCGCGCCAGCCACGCTGCGGTGTAACCGCCGGCAGCGACGCACAACAGCCCGTAGCCAGCCGTCAGTGTCTTGACCCATAGATTCGACGATAGTGCCTCCGGGCCGGGCAAGGCGCCGGGGAAGAATCGAAGCAACAATGGATTCACGACCGCCTCGACGGCAAAGGATGTCGCGGTAAGCACCGCGATCCCAGCCAGAATTGCGAACACGCTGCGCACCATGCAAGTAGTTTATCCCGGCGCTTGAATCGATAGTGGCGGCCGCGCGGGTTTGCTGAGCAGCATGCCCGCAAACAGGCAGCCCAAAAGTAGAATATGCTGCCCGGCAGTGGCGGCAAACGACTCCCGGTAGACCGAATCGCGGACAGCATCGGCGCCGAGGCGTAATAGCCAAGGAACATTCAGGCCGATTAAGCCGTCCAGATCCGTGAAACTCATGCTGGCGGTGAAGCCCAACGCCCCGGCCAGGAGCATCGTGCTACCCATCCGGCGCTGCACTCGTCCGATCGTCCATCCCGCTGCGGCCAGCGCCATGCAATCCAGACACACGCGTACCGTGGGCAACCACACCGCACCGAGCCAGCGCGCCGCTTCCCGCAGCAGCATGTGGTCGACAAGCAATCCCAGCGGAAGAATGGTCGCCCAACCGGCCGCAATCGAGATTGCCACGCTACGCAAACCGCCAAGCGCGACGCTCTGGGCTTGACAGGACCCCCTCGTTTCTATATCGTCATCACATACCAGAGGGGGTTTTGTGAATCGCACGTCTCGTTCTCTACTTGTGATTTTACTGTCCGCGGGCGCGATGCTTGCGCAGAGCGATCGCGGCACGATCACCGGAACCGTGATCGACCCCGCGGGCGCGGTGGTAGCCAACGCCGCGATCGAAGCCCGGCAAATGGAAACGGGCGCGGTTTACCAGGCAGCCAGCTCCAACACCGGCAACTACACGCTCTCGCAGTTGCCGACGGGCACATACGACCTCACGGTAACGGTGCCGGGCTTCAAGAAATTCGTGCGGCAAAATCTGGTGCTGCCGGTCGCGCAGACGCTGCGCATCGATATCACGCTGGAAGTGGGGTCCAACACGGAGTCGGTGACAGTGGCGGCGGCGGCACCTCTACTGAAAACGGAGAGCGGCGAGTTGAGCCATAACGTGACCACGGACTCCATGGACAACCTCCCCGTGCTGGGCATTGGCACCACGGGGGCGGGCGGGGCAGGCATCCGCAACCCATATGCGGTGCTGCAAGTGCTCCCCGGAGCGGATTGGCGGCCGGATACCAGCATTCGCCTCAACGGCTTGCCCAGCAATACGGAATCGATGCGGATCGAAGGCCAGGATTCGACCAACGGCTTGATCTATACGCAATCCATGGTGCAGCCGAGTGTGGATGCGATCCAGGAATTTGCCGTGCAGACCAGCAACTTCGCAGCGGAATACGGGCAAGTGGGCGGCGGCTTCTTTAACGTCACGATGAAATCGGGCACCAACGATTTCCACGGCAGCGGGTACGAGTATTTTGTAAACGAAGATCTGAATGCCGGCGTGCCCTTCACCAACTCGGGCAATGGACATTTACTCAGGCCGCGCGCCCGCCGCAACGATTTCGGCTTCACTATTGGAGGTCCGGTAGTCTTGCCAAAGGTCTATAACGGCCACGACAAGTTGTTCTTCTTTTTCAGCTTTGAACAGTTCCGCGAAACCGTGATTACCAACAACGTGCCGACGACCGTGCCGACCTTGGCATACCGGAACGGCAACTTCAGTTCCGCGTTGACAGGCCGGAATCTTTGCCCGGCCGCGACTCCGAATTGCGACCCGCTGGGACGCCCCATCCTGGAGAATACGATCTACGATCCGAACACGCAGCGAGTGGTGAACGGGCAGGTGGTGCGCGACCCCTTTCCGAACAACACGATTCCGCTGAGCCAGCAAGACCCTGTCGCGCTGGCGATTCAGAAACTCATTCCATTGCCCACCAGTTCCGGTTTCGTGAACAACTACGTCGCCAGTTACCCGAACCCACGGCTGACATACATTCCTTCGACCAAGATCGATTACCTAATCAGCTCGAAATCGAAGATCTCAGGTTACTGGTCGCGCACCTCGACGGCCACACCGAACAATACTGTCTTGCCGTTCCCCATCACCACCGCTGTTCCAAACGATATCGTGGCGCACACCATCCGGCTCAACTTCGACCAGACGCTCACGCCCACCATGCTGCTGCACTTCGGCGCCGGCTTGATCGATCTGCATGACAATCAGCCAGTGGCGCCGTTCGACCCGGTTTCGCAGATCGGACTCAAAGGTACCTACACCAATCTTTTTCCCTCGCTGCAGGGGATGAGCGGGGCACTGGGCGGCATGGCCAACATGGGACCGGGGGCGATCGCATTGATCACCGGCACCAAGCCCACGGGCAATGTGAGTTTGACGTGGGTAAAAGGGAACCATACCTATAAATTCGGCGGCGAGTTCATCGCTGAAGGCTATCCAGCCTATAACCAGACCTACGCCAATGCCTGGATCGTATTCAGCGCGATCGAATCCGGCCTGCCTTCGACGAACGGGCAGTCGCTAGCAGGCGGCAGCGTGGGATTCCCGTATGCCAGCTTTTTGCTAGGCGGCGTGGACAACGGTTTCATCGGCGTCCCTTCCAAATCGCGTATGGGAAGCCATTCCCTCTCGTGGTTTGCGCAGGACTCCTGGAAAGTTACTCGCAGATTCACTTTGGATTACGGCCTGCGCTATGATTTTCAAACCTACCTGAAGGAAGAGCACGGCCGCATTCCGTATTTTTCGCCCAGCACTTTGAATCCTAGCGCCGGGAACCTGCCGGGCGCCGTCGCATTCGATGGCTACGGCCAGGGACACTGCAACTGCAATATCGCGTCCAACTATCCTTGGGCTTTTGGGCCGCGGCTGGGAATTGCGTACCAAATTACGCCTAAGACGGTGCTGCGCGTGGGCGCGGGTGTCTCCTATTTCAAGACGGATGACAACGGGCTGAACTCGTACTCGACCGGGTCGCAATATATCTACACGGCGGGAACTTATGGTACGCCCGCCTACACGCTGCAGTCGGGCTTGCCGTATCAGATCACGTGGCCGAATTTCAATCCCGGCCAGGTCCCGCTTCCGGGCACGATTTCGTCTCCTTCGCAGCAGATCGACCGGCATGCCGGGCGACCCGCGCGGATTATGCAGTGGAGCGTCGGCTTGCAGCGTGAAATCGTCCCCAACCTGGTGGTGGAGGCGACGTATGTGGGTAACCGCGGAGTTTGGTGGAACTCGGCCTACATGATCTGCCCGAACTGCATCACCGATCAGATTCTGGCGGCCCATGGGCTCAGCCGGAATAACCCGGCGGATCTAACACTTCTTGGCTCGCCCATCAATTCGTCGCTGGCTGTTGCGCGCGGGTTCGGCACGCCACCCTATCCTGGATTCCCGCTGACCGCATCGGTGGCGCAATCCATTCGGCCATTCCCACAGTTCAGCAACATCACGAACATGCACTGGGCGCCGGACGGCGACACGTGGTACGACGCGCTCCAGACGAAAATGACCAAGCGCTTTTCGCACGGTTTGGATTTCACCAGTTCCTTCACGTGGAGTAGATCCTTTGCCGAGGGAACGGAAGGCGACATCTCCACGCTCTCGCCGGTCACGCCTGCCACCAACGACGTTTTCAACCATCCACAGAACAAATATCTGTCGGGGTTGGATCAGCCGATTCTGTTCGTATTCGCCGGAAACTACACAACGCCCGCATGGAAGAAAAATGGGAGCCCGGGTATTAAGGCATTGTCGTGGGTCACTCGCGACTGGCAGATCGGGGCCGTGCTGCGTTATGGAAGCGGTCTGCCAATTCTGTCGCCGACGGCCACCAACGGGCTGGCGCAGCTTTTGTTCCGGCAGACGGGGGCGGTCGGAACCACCGGCGGTACTTTCATGAATCGGGTTCCCGGACAGCCGCTGTTCACCCAGGACCTGAACTGCCACTGCTTCGATCCGAGCCAAACGTTTGTGCTGAATCCCGCGGCCTGGACGAATCCAGCGCCCGGCCAATGGGGGACTGCGGCGGCGTATTACAGCAACTACCGTTACCAGCGGCGCCCCGGAGAGAATTTGTCCTTTGGGCGGGTCTTCCGCATGAAAGAGCGTGCCAGCCTGCAGATCCGGGCCGAATTCACAAATGTTTTCAACCGGACGGAGCCGCAGAATCCGACCGCGACGAATGCGCTGGCAACTCAGACGCGGCTAGCCTCCGGGCAGACCACCGCAGGTTTCGGATACATCAACGTGGGCACGACCTTCAGTCCTCCGCGTCAGGGACAATTGGTCGCCCGCTTCACGTTCTAAACGTGCAGAAACGGCGCCGGGAGCTTGCCGGCGCCTCAAACGTTCGTAAATAATCACTCGCGTTTCACCGCCGATACGCTGGACACAATGGCACGCGGGCTTGGCCGTGCGCTCTTCTCGTCTTGACGCTATCTTTGAAACAGCTCTACCAAAATCCTGGGGATGCATATCAGCGTTTTCGATCCCGTGTCACCCGAAGCAGGGCGCCTGCTATGGCTCTGGGATGCAAGCATGTGGATCTGCGGCTTCATCCTAGCGCTGGTGACGCTTTCGATCCTCTATATTCTGGTCCGCTACCGGCGGCGGGGACCGGCTGAGCCGAATCAGACCACCGGAAACCCAACCATTGAGATTGTCTGGACCGTAGTTCCGTTGGGCTTGGTCTTGCTGTTATTTGCGCTGAGCATCGTCACTGCCCGCGCGGTGGACCATCCCATACGACAAGCGCCGGATCTGGTCGTGATCGGCCACCAGTGGTGGTGGGAAGTGCATTATTCCGCGATGGACGCAGTGGATGCGAATGAGATCCACTTGCCCACCGGGCGGGAAATGCTGGTTGCGGTCGAATCGGCCGACGTGATTCACGATTTTTGGGCCCCCCAGTTGAGCCGGAAAGTGGATGCAGTCCCCGGGAAGAGAAACTTCGTCTGGATTCGGGTTGACCGAGCCGGGGTCTATCCGGGCGCTTGTGCGGAGTATTGCGGCCAGCAGCACGCGTGGATGCGTTTGCGCGTCATCGCGCAGGACCCGGCCGCATATGAAACGTGGCTGGCGCATGAAGCGCAACCAGCCGCCGAACCGCAGGGTGGTGACGCCGCTCTCGGGCGGATGCGCTTCGGCCAGCTCACGTGCGCCAATTGTCACAATATCCGCGGCATCCAGAAACAGCAGCAGTATGCGCCCGATCTAACGCATGTGGCGAGCCGCCAGATGCTGGCGGCCGAACGGTTGGAAAATACGCCCGCGAACCTCAAAGACTGGTTGCGCCACCCAAACGTCATCAAACCCGGTTGCTATATGCCTAATTTGAATCTTTCGGACAGCGATTTGACGCAGCTAACCGCCTTCCTGGAGACCCTGCGATGAGCCATATTCCAGTCACTCCCGGCTTATTGGAGCAGCCGGCTGGCGAAGTCGCGCTGAGTGGATGGCTCGAGTGGATGGCTCGATTGGATCGCCACGGTGGATCACAAGCGAATCGGCATTCTGTACTTGTCGACCACCCTGGTCTTCTTCTGCATCGGCGGTATCGAAGCGCTGCTGATGCGGATTCAGCTCGCCTGGCCGGACAATCATTTTCTGAGTCCGGACGCATACGATCAAGTCTTTACCATGCACGGCACCACCATGGTGTTTCTCGTGGTAGTGCCGCTGCTGCTCGGCCTGGCGAATTACCTGACGCCCTTGATGATCGGCGCGCGCGATATGGCCTTGCCGCGTTTGAATGCGTTCAGCTATTGGGTCTCCCTGTTTGGCGGAATTTTACTCTATTTCAGCTTCATAGATGGACACGCGCCCGATGCCGGCTGGTTCAGCTATACGCCTCTCAGTGAGAAGGGCTTTTCGACGCGAAACGGCCTGGATTATTGGGCGCTAGCCCTATTGGGTATCGGCGTGGGCACGGTCGCCACGGCGATCAATCTGATTGTCACCATCATCAACTTACGGACCGAGGGACTCACCATCCGGCGGCTTCCTTTATTCGTATGGATGGTGCTGGTCAATTCCTTCCTGATTATCGCCGCGTTGCCCGCGCTGAATGCCTCGCTGGTGATGCTGCTGATCGACCGCCAACTGAGCGCTCATTTCTTTCTAAACCTTGGTGGGGGTTCGCCGATCCTATGGCAGCACTATTTCTGGGCTTTCGGGCACCCCGAGGTGTACATCATGGTTTTGCCGGCGTTCGGGATCATCTCCGAAGTTGTCCCGGTCTTCTCCCGCAAGCCGATCTTCGGGTACGGCTTCGTGGCCGGTTCGACGGTGGCCATCGCGCTTTTGAGCTTGGGCGTCTGGGCGCATCATATGTTCGCCGTGGGACTGGGCCACGCGTGGGACTATGCTTTCGGCGCTTCCAGCCTCCTGATCGCCGTGCCCACCGGAGTCAAAATTTTCAACTGGATTGCCACCATGTGGGGCGGCTCCATTCAGTTCACTACGTCGATGTTGTTCGCCCTGGCCTTTCTGTTCTCGTTTACGATTGGCGGGCTCAGCGGCGTCACCTTTGCCACTTTCCCGATCGACTGGCAGACCACCGATACCTACTACGTCGTGGCGCACATGCATTACGTTCTGTTCGGCGGAACGCTTTTCGCGGTCATGGCGGGCGTGTACTACTGGTTTCCCAAGATCACCGGCCGCATGCTCTCGGAGCGTCTGGGCCGGGTGCACTTTTGGCTCATGTTCCTCGGTTTCCATATGACCTTCTTCATTCAGCACTTCCTGGGACTGGATGGCATGCCGCGGCGTGTCTATACCTATCCGAATCTTCCCGGATGGGGGGCTATGAATCTGATCTCCACGATTGGCGCGTTCGTGATGGGAATTTCGGTGCTCGTGCTACTGGCGAACGTGTGGATCAGCCTGCATTCCGGCGAACAGGCGGGAGACAATCCCTGGAATGCCTGGACGTTGGAATGGGCCACCAGTTCGCCTCCCCCGGAGCATAATTTCAACCGGGTCCCGCCGGTACGCTCGCCCCGGCCGCTCTGGGATCTCGCCCATCCCCAAGGAGGCCGCGCGTGAGGCGATTCGATACCGCGAAGCTGGCGGTCAGTGTCTTCGTGGCCTCGGAGGCGGTCTTCTTCGGCTTTCTGATTGCCGCGTACATTTATTACGCCTATTTCGGCGCAACCGGTCCCGGCCCAACCGCCGGCAATAGCCTCAATCCGCCGCGAACCTTGTTCTTTACGATCTGTTTAATCGCCAGCAGCGGCACCCTCTGGATGGCGGAGCGGAAGTTAGCCGGATCGGAGCGCAAGGAATTCCGGCTATGGCTTGCCGGAACGATTTTTCTCGGCGCAGTATTTATTGCCGGCCAAGCGATGGAATACGCTGGGCTGATCTCCGGCCGCGTCACGCCAGAGCGCAATCTGTTCGGCGCAACCTTTTTCACACTTACCGGCTTTCATGGGTTTCACGTGCTTTGCGGACTGGTGGCGCTCACCATTTTTCTGATCCTCACATTCGTGCGCGGCTTTGGGCAGAAAGAGGTGTCCGGGATTGGGGCCGTGGCCATCTATTGGCACTTCGTGGATGTTGTCTGGATCGTCATCTTCAGCCTGGTATACCTTACGGTCTGGTTATGACTACGTTCTTAATGACGGCGTGGGACTGGAAGCCCAGCGTAGTCTTGGGTTGCTCGGGATTGCTGGTCGCGTATGCCTGGGTTACCGGAGTTCGATTTACGCGGCAGTCTTTGTCCTGGGTAGCGGGTGTGCTGCTGATTTTTCTGGCACTGGTTTCGCCCGCCGATGAGCTTGCCGACCGATACCTGTTCAGCGCCCACATGGCCAAGCACATTCTCTTCGTGCTGGTCGTGCCCGCGCTGCTATTGGCCGGAATGCCTGCCGGTTTTTTCCATAAACTTCTGCGGCGTCGTGCCGTCACCGCGATCGAGCATACTTTGGGAAAGCCGCCGGTTTCCTGGATGGCCGGTATCGGCATGATGGGTTTCTGGCATATCCCCATATTCTTCAATGCAGCGCTTTCTCATACCGGCCTGCACATTCTGGAGCACCTGTCGCTACTAGCCGCAGGAACGATTTACTGGTGGCCGATTCTTTCTCCCTTGCCGGAACTACGCTTGCGGCCGGTCCCGCACGCGGCGAGCTACTTATTTACCTCTTGCCTGGCTTGCACCAGCATGGGCATCCTAATCACATTTGCGCCGCATCTGTTGTACCCGGCATACGCTAATCCGGTGGACCCCTACGGAATTCTACCGGTCATTCGCGAGGAGTGGGGCATCTCGGCTGCCACGGATCAGCAGATCGGGGGCTCTTGATGTGGGTCCCGTGCTGCCTGATTTATGTAATCGCGATCATGGCCATGTTTGCCCGCTGGTACGGCGAAGAAAGCCGCGCCGCCGTGGAGGTCTGATGCCGCTGGAATCCCCTTTGGACACTGCACGGGAAGGCTGGAGCGACCCGCTGCCGGAGCGTTTAGCGCGCCCGACCTATTGGCCTTCGCTGCTTGCCTTGGGTATGACACTCGCGCTGCTCGGCCCGGTTACCCTGATGGCGGTCACAATTGTCGGGCTCGGATTAGCGGTGGTGGCGCTCATCGGGTGGATTGGAGATCTCAAGCAATGAGCGATACTCCCGAAAGTTCTGAAGAGCGTCGAAAATTCCTGGCCCGCTTGAGTATCGGGCTGGGATGTGTGGGCGCCGCGCTCATCGGAGTACCTGTGGCGGGATTCCTGTTAGCTCCTCTGGTGGAAGGAGTCAGCCGTAAGTGGCGCGGCGTGGGCGCGGCAAGCCAGTTTCAAAACGGCCAGACGGTGGAGGTGAAGTTCGAAGATGCTTCTTCTGTCGCATGGGCGGGAGTAACCGCCCAGACCGGCGCCTGGCTGCGGCGTGAGCCCTCCGGTGAGTTCACCGCATTCGCAGTGAACTGCACACACCTGGGCTGTCCGGTGCGCTGGTTGGAGCAGGCGGAGCTGTTCATGTGCCCGTGCCATGGCGGCGTGTACTACAAGGACGGCACCGTGGCCGCCGGTCCGCCGCCACGTCCATTGGTGAAGTATCCCGTGCGCGTGCAGGATGGCGAGGTGCAGATCCTGACGAGCCCGACTCCCATTACATGACGCCGATGCAATTTCTCCGCAAAGCCTGGGAATGGTTTGACGCCCGCACGGACACGTCCAAGGTGCTGGGCCCGATCATGAAGCATCCCGTCCCGCCGCGCACCGGCTGGATGTACGTTTTCGGCAGCGCCACGCTATTCGCCTTCCTCATTCAGATTTTCACCGGTATCGCGCTCGCCACCGCTTATGTTTCCGGCGCGGGCCAGGCGTATGAGTCACTGCGCTGGATTACCGATCAAGCGTTCCTCGGGCGTCTATTGCGGGGAATGCATTATTTCGGGGCCTCGGCCATGGTGCTGCTGGTCGGGATCCACATGATCCGCACATTTCTCACTGCCTCGTACAAGTTTCCCCGCGAATTGAATTGGGTGGTGGGCGTCATCCTGCTGGGCCTGACGATTCTCATGGGCTTCACCGGCCAGTTATTGCGCTGGGATCAGAACGGCGTTTGGTCTACGATAGTGGCTGCCGAGCAGGCCGGGCGCGTGCCCCTCATCGGCCCCTGGCTGGCGCGCCTGCTGATGGGAGGGCAGACCGTCGGAGGCGCTACGCTGAGCCGGTTCTTTGCGTACCACGTCTTTTTTGTCCCGGCAGTGATCTTCGCCATGCTGGGATTGCATCTGGCGCTGGTTCTCCGGCACGGGATCTCCGAAAAGCCGCGTGTCGCCAATCCGGTGGACCCTAAGACCTACCGCGCCTGGTACGAAGGCATGCTGCGCCGCGAAGGAGTCCCGTTCTGGCCGGACGCCGCCTGGCGCGACGTCGTCTTCGGCCTGCTGGTGGTGGCGTGCGTGGTCTTTCTGGCCTGGCGCGTTGGACCTCCGCAACCCACCAAGCCTCCGGACCCCACTATCATCCAGGCCTATCCCCGGCCCGACTGGTATCTGCTGTGGTACTTCGCCGTGCTGGCGCAACTCCCTCATGGAACCGAGAATTACGTAATTGTCGGTGCGCCGTTAGTGGCCGGCATCTGCCTGCTGATCTTACCCCTGGTCTTCAACAAGGGCCAGCGCGCGCTTTCGCGGCGGCCCTGGGCGGCCGCCAGCATCGTTATCATCGTGATGTCCGTGGGTGTGCTCTGGTATCAGGGTGAACATTCCAACTGGTCGCCCGACTTCGACGCCCGGCCGCTCCAGGCGGCAATTGTTCAAAGTAATAATCCGCAGGTGCAGCAGGGCGCGGAGTTGTTCCATGCCAAGGGCTGCGAGTATTGTCACTCGATCGCGGGCAACGGGGGCCACCGAGGCCCGGACCTGAGCACGGTAGCCGACCGTTTGACCGATCGGCAAATGACTCTCCGCATCTTGAACGGCGGCTACAATATGCCCGCTTTTGCCAGCAGCCTCCTACCTGACGAAGTGAGCGCGCTCGTGGCCTTTCTGAGCAGCCGCAAGATCGCTCCGTGAATGAGTAAGTAATCGCACAGACCGGTGGCACTCCAATTGCCGGATTGTCAGTATGAAACAGGGATGGCTTGCCGGATTGGCCGCAACCACGCTGTTCGCGGCAATACCTGCGCCCAGCCCCCAAGAAATCGTTCAAAAATCCGTCGTTAATACGGAAGAGGACTGGCACGCCGCGCCCCAATACAACTTCACGGAACGAGACGTCGTGAACAAAGGTAGCGTGCAAACGAAGACTTACCGCGTCCGGATGATCGATGGGTCAACCTACAACGAGTTGATCGCAATTAATGGAAAGCCGCTCCCGCCCGCCCAGGCGGAACAACAACAGCGAAAGTTAAGCCAGGTAGTCGCTAAACGCCAAAACGAGACTGCCGCGCAGCGGAGCAAACGCGTGGGCGAGTACCAGCGGGAGCGGCACCAGGATAACGCTCTGCTGAAGCAGATGATCGAGGCATTCGATTTCCATCTCACGGGTGAGGAGACGGTCGGCGGGCGGCGCTGTTTCGTCTTAGAGGGCTTGCCTAAGCCGGGCTATCAACCTACCAGCCGCGAAACCAAAGTCTTGTTAGGCATGCGGGGGAAGATGTGGATCGACGAGCAGCAATACCAATGGGTCAAGGTTGAAGCAGAAGTCTTCCGGCCGGTGGCTTTTGGGCTGTTTATCGCGCACGTACAGCCCGGCACTCAGTTCACTCTGGAGCAGCGGCCGGTAAATGCAAGCTTATGGTTACCTAGTCATTTTGCCATGCGCGTAAAGGCCAACGTGCTGGGCATCTGGTCGCGCAATTCCACGGATGATGAAACCTATTGGGACTACCGCCCCGCCACTCGGGACGAAACCGCAGCCAACACGGCGCGGCGCTAGGTCCGCTTTGCGCTCGGCTGCGCTCGTCACGCTGGGAATGTCCTGGAGCGCGGGCTTTGTAGATGCGGGCTGCTATGAGCGTCTTGAGCGCACCTACACATCGCATATTACCGGATCCACGGCCGGTACGGCGGCAAACCTGGCAACCGGGATGTGGACGGATGCTGCGCGCTTCGGCTGGGCGGTGGCGTCGTTTGTGATCGGTCTGCTGCTGGGCGCCTGGCTGCGCCATGTGGAGCACCGGCAGCACATACGTTCGGCATTTGCAACCGTGCTGGCCGCGGAGATCGTGATGTTAACTCTATTCATCTGGTGGAGCGGGTTCGCCTCGTTTCCGCTCGGTTGCCTCCTGTTTCTCGCCGCGGCTGCCATGGGAATGCAGACCGTCACCGTAACCCGAGTCGGCAAAATACGCGTCTATACCACCTTCCATACGGGCAGCCTGTCGAAGTTCTCCGAAGCGATCACCGGGTATCTGTTCTGGGCGTGGGACCGAACGCGCGGGCGCTTCTGGAAACGCTTGGCGCGCGTGCTGCGCGTGACTCCCCGCCACGAGACCATGCAACAGGCATCCATTACGGCGGGGATCTGGCTGGCCTTTCTCATCGGCGCTGTCTGCGGTGTGGCCGCCGTGTCGACTTGGGGCTCCATCGCACTGGCGATTGCTATGGCGCCGCTTGGATATGCCATCAGAGTAGATTTGCGGCGGCCGGCCCAACTAGCCGACATTGCCAGCGTAGACCGGGAATAGGCTAGCAACAGTGTGCGAAGATGTGGACACGCCGTCATGACCACACAAACACTCTCGATTCGCATCGACTCTGAGACCAAGAAGCGCCTGGATGCGCTCGCGAAGCGATGAGCCGTGGCGGAAGTGGAACAAGAAGAGATCACACCTGAAACGGCGGCGGCACTGGATCGCGCCCGTACTTCCCTTGCTCTGGGCGAGGGCATCCCGCATAAAGAAATGCTCCCCGAGTTCGGCCTGAAGTAGTGAGCGAAGAAACCGCACCGGATCGCAGTCATCTGGTCGCCGGAAGCCCGTATCGATGTGCGCGCGATCGACCGGGACACCGCTATGCAGATTTTCTACTGCATCGATCGTTATCTGGCTAATCGTACAGCGACGTGAAAAAGCTCCAGCCGCCGGAGATCGGTTTCCGGTTACGCTGCGGTGATTACCGAGTATTTTTCGACCTCAAGGGTGACAATACCATTGAGATTACGGCTGTGCGGAATCGCCGTGAGGCGTATCGGTGACCTGGAAGGCGTGACGTGTCACTCCTTCTGTCGATACGTGCCGGGGAGTTCGAGGCCGGCCTCCGAGTCGCGACCTATCCGCCCTACAGCGCGCCGGTGGACGGGAGATGCTGGCGGATGGGCGCTTCGGGCGCGTGCAGGTTGGCCCGATGAATGATGAGGGATGCGGTGCCGTCCGCCCCCGGTGAAACCGCGATCGTGAATTGCCGGGTCTGCGCGTCATAGTGCATCACACCGGAGGCGCCTCCGGACGTGTGCACCTCCGGAGGGAACGGCGCGTAACCCTTCAGAGTCCGCGATTTCTCACCAGCCGCGAAAGCCACAGTGACGTGAATCGAGCCATCGTCCGTCATCGAAGGAATGCGCTTCTTGCCCATGGTCGCGAATTGCCCCGTGTCGCCAACCAGGGCCATGCCAGAAGGGCCAATGGGCGCGGCAATCAGGTATGCAAGGCTCGTGTCCATGCTTTGGGTCAACATATTGGTGGCATTCCCGGCGCGCCCTGTGCCGCTGAAGTAATCATAGTAATACGTGGGTCCGGAAAGCCCGACCTCGGCCGGATTGATGGACGCCTGGCTGTTCGAGCCAGTCGGATAAGTCACAATGTAGTAGGTTCGGGAATTGCCGAAATCGCTGTACGTCGCTGCTACCAGAGGCGCGTCCACGCCTTGCGCCAGGTTGAGCGTGGTGCTGTCCATGGGCGTCAAGGGGTAATCCGGTTTCACAATGACTCCATCCTGCCGCACCGCCTGCAGCAGGTTCGCGGCATTCAGGCTTCCGATCGAATCTCCGATGCCAACCGGTCCAGCCGAGAGTGTCGCCAACAGCAGGTTCTCCGTTTCCGAGCTTTTCAGGTTATCCGTAAAAGGCCACAGTCCCAGCGCGCTCGCCAATCTGGATGCGTAAAGGGAATTCGTCCAACGGTTTGGGCCGAAGCGGTCTTCGCTCACGCGCACCGTCGTTACGTTATCGATGAAGGTGCTATGGAGGAAGTGGCGCGCCGCTGCCATGCAGTATTGAACCGTAATATTCTGCCCCGCCATGGCGGTTGCCATATTATCGAGAAAGGCGACCGGGTCCGGCAGATCGAAGGCCGTGCGCGCTTTGTCGCCGAGCCAATCCTGCTCGTAAACAACCGCTCCCGAATGGGCCAGGTACGCGGCCGTCGCGTTCCAGTAATTCTGGTCCACCACCACGTCGCCGGACATTTGGTACTGCCCATGATAGGGGCTGCTGGGATCGATCCAACGGGAGTGCGTCACCAGGGGCACCTTCAAGCTTTGCTGAAAGCTGGATAGGCCGGTCGGGAATAAGGCGGGCGAAGCCAGGTATTGGAAGATGCCGCTGTTATTGTCGGTCCAATCGGCGTTGGCTCCCTTAGGGTAAAACCAGCTATCGAGTTGCAGGTATCCTAAGCCGATACCCGCCTGATCGAAATCGGACTTAATGCGCTCCAATGTCTGCTCGTATGAAAGTGTAGGCGCGGTGCGGTAATAGTAGCTGGCGCCATTATCGGTCCAGTAGCCCAGCTTATTCAGCGTGAGATCGGCATCGTTGGTTGGACGCTTCTTTCCGTGTAGGGCCGTCAACGCCACCCCCCACGTGCGGAATGCGTGGTTGATGCCCTGTTCGATCACCAGCAGCGTCTGTTGCTGCAAACCCGCCGGAAGAGTGGTGATCTGCGGGGAGATCCCGCTCGTCAACTCGCCGTTGGGACCCCACGCTGTATTGGCCACCATGAAATAGGTAGCCGGGGAGACGATAAACGTATCGGCCGCCGAATCGAAGAAAACCCAAGGGCTGTCGGACGCGAAATTTGTGAAACTGGGCGGGGCGAAGGCGCCGGAAAACGTCAGGTGCTGGAAATTCCGGGGATATTGCGTCCAGTTGGGAAAAAGGAAACTGTTGGGAGCCGCTGCGCTCGAACTGGCCGTGAACAGGACCGCCTGATGATTGCTGTAAGCCCGAATCGCGGCGTGCCGGGCCGCATCCGTTTGAAAGTCAAACCCGATTTCCGCGTAGCCGCCCACCCGGTCGGTGCCGGAAGCCACGGCGATATTAGCGAGAGTCGCGCCGATATTCCCGTGGAACGACCACGCGAACGCCGGAACCGCGATGTCGTACCCACCGTTCGGATCGACTGAAACGGTTAGCCCGCTCCCGCCACTAATACTCGTAGCCGCCCAAACGGGCGCAGTGTAGAGTCCTAAGAAGAACACGCAGGCTAGCTGCGCAAGGACAAGCTTGGTCCGTCTCACCCTCTGGTGGCCCCCCGCCGGCACACACGTACAACAGCACATGCTATCTCAAGGGATCTCCCCACACAATACTGCAAAGGGGTGAAAAATGAGTCCTATTATGCGGGTACGTACCGGTACTAGGCCAAAACTGTTCTCAAAACCGGCTAATGCAGGTTCGCACCCTGGTGGGCGTACTGTCCGGAAGGCACGCTCGCGAGCGGCTCTTTGGGCATGATGATCCACGCCACAATGTACGCGATGAACCCGATTCCGGTACAGAATGCCAGAGCCACCCAGATCACCCGGACCAGCACCACGTCGACATCCGTATAGCGGGCGAATCCTGCACAAACGCCAGCAATTTTCTTATTTTCGATGTCGCGGGTCAGACGGGTTGGCTTGGACTGGCTGGCGCCGGCTGCCAGCGGTGTCGGATGCGCGCATTGCGAACAATAGCGGTCCTGGTCGCGCAATTCGGTGCCGCATTGGGTACAGAACATATCGGCCTCCTACAACAAGTACGCTTCGCTACCACGGAATGTTCCGTAACCAGGCGCAAGGCTTAGCCATGCGCCACTTAAAAACTCAGGGGAGTCCGAAAGACGTTTACGGCAAAGAAATAGAGTTCGGCATCGAGCGCGCGCTGGATGCTTTCCGCTTTGCGGAAGCCGTGCTGCTCGCCCGAAAACAGGAAATATCCGACCGGCAGACCTTTTCGGCGCAATTTCTCAACCATGGCCTCGGCTTGGCTGGGCGGCACCACCCGGTCCTCCTCGCCCTGGAAGAAAATCACCGGAACCGCGAGCCGCTCAGCATGAAACAGCGGTGAGCGCTCCCGGTAGAGGTCCTCCCGCTCCGGATAAGGGCCCACCAACGAGTCCAGGTAGCGTGCTTCGAGCTTGTGCGTATCGTGAGCCAGTGCCGCAAGATCGCTGACGCCGAAATGGCTGGCGCCACCACGGAAATAATCGCGGAAGGTCAGGGCGGCCAGGGTTGTAAACCCTCCCGCGCTTCCGCCGGTGATCACGCTGCGCGATCCGTCGACCCGCCCTACATCGGCCAGGTACCGCGCGCCGTTCACGCAGTCATCCACATCCACGATTCCCCAATTGCCGTCCAGGCGCAGGCGGTACTCCCGGCCGAAACCCGTGCTGCCGCCATAATTCACGTCCAAAACGGAAATGCCCCGGCTGGTCCAGTACTGGGTACGCAGGTCCAGGATGCTGGAGGCAGCCGATGTAGGGCCGCCATGGCACTTCACTACCAGAGGGGACCGGTCTCCCTCTGGCGCCTGGTAGTCCGGATTGAAGGCAGGGTAGAACAGACCAAAAGCCGTCCCGTCTCCTTCCGTTGGAAACTCAACCGCTTCTACACCCGTGAAGTAGCGCGCGAGGTTCGCATCGTCGGCCAAAGCGGTAGCTTTCTTCAGGACCTCGGTTCGGCCGGTTGTAAGGCTCAACTGAACGAAGCTCGCCGGGATGGATGGCGACCCGGCGCGAAAGACCACCAGATCCCCTTCGGCGCGCACGGAAGAAAACTCGGAATACGGCAGATCGATCGGATTCAACTTGCCCGATTGCAGATCGATCACACTCACTCGGCCGAGCCCCTTCGAGGCATACGAGCAGACCAGCCGTCCGGCGCCCGCGAAGGCGTAAGTGGACATGCCGAAGAACCATTGCGGCTGGCCGAACTCGGCCTCCATTGGTAGCACGGGTTCGATGCGCCCCGACGGCCAACCTCGTCGGTACAAGTTCCACCAGCCGGTCCGGTCCGAGGTGAAAAACAGCGCCGATCCGTCCGGGCTCCACTCGGGCTGAAAAATCGATTCGTCTGCGCCTCCGGCGATCGAAACCGCGTCTCCAACCCGCAGTCCGGCCGCATCGAGCTGCATCACGTAAACGGTGGTGCCAACCCAAGGCATTCGAGGATGGTCCCACGCAAGGTATGCCAACCAGCCGCCATCGGGCGAGAGCTTCGGGGATGAGTAGAAGTCGTGACCCTGCGCCAGAACCCGTCCGTGACTGGGCTGGCTCAGGTCAACGGCGACCAGCGTGTTAGCCGGTTCGTGCCCGGCAACCGAATGGTCCTCTCGCACACCGATCCAAAGGCTGCGGCGCTTGTCGATAATGCCGTCCGCATAGCGAAACGCACCTTCCGGTGTGAGCGGCTCAGGTTCGCCGGCGCCGCGCTTCAGCCGGTACAGGCGTTGGTCCCGGTCATGAGAGAAGTAGAGCGTCCCATCTACAACCGTCCACGCGCCACCGCCATATTCATGCACGCGCGTGCGCACGTTAAACGGTGGCGGAACGAGATCGCGGCCCGAAACGACCACGCCGCGCCCACCTTCGTGCGGCCGCGTCTCCAGCCAATAGGGCTCGCCGCCATCCAGCCGAATCTCGGCCAGCCCAATCGATTGCGCCACGATCAGTTCGGAAGTGATGGGCGATTTCCAGGAACCGAAAGGGGCGACCTTCACGTTGCCCGCCGGCTCAGCCACAGCCAAAGCCCCGTCCCTGCCAGCGGCGTCACTGCGATCAGCCAGGATATGGCCGCGAACCGCTGCTGGTCGAACCAGTGTCCGAGAACCGGCAGCAACAGTGCAGCAACTGCCGACCATGCGCCCGAAGCCGTGCCGCCGGCCAACGCCGTCTGTTCCCGCGGATAAGTCCGCGCACCCGTGCGTAGAGCCAACATCTGAAATCCACCGGTGATGAACATGGACCAGAAGAATAGAAGCAATACCGCAGGGCCGGAATGCGTCCAGGGCACGGCAGCCACCGGAACTGCGGCAATCGATAGCAGCAGAAACATCTTGACCGGCCGCTCATGGCCTGGTGCGAACCGGTCGGCCGCCCAACCCCAAAAGAAGTAGCCGAGCTCCCATCCAAAAGGCGGAATCCAGAGAACCTTCCCCAGGCTGGCTTCGCTGAATCCGAGCACGCGATTCAGGTACAGCGGGCTCAGATACAGGATCGGGCCGATGGCGATCGCGCCGAGTGCATAGCTGGTAACCAGCGCCCAGAAACGCCGCTCCAGGGGATTGGGCCACGCCATCGCCGAGGATTGGCGTTGGAGGGCAGGAAGGTAGGGCGGCCGCGCGATGCCGCTCCACAAGAACAGCCACGCTACCCCCAGCCCTCCCGAAAAAAGAAAAGCCGCGCGCCAGCCGAATCGCAGAGCGATGGGCACGACTACCAAAGGGGCGATAATCGCCCCCAGCGAGCCGCCGCTATAGGAGATGGCGATGCCTCGCGACTGCCGGTCAGCGGGCAGAGAATCCATGGCGGCGCGCAGCCCGCCGGGAAAAGTCGCACCTTCTCCAAGACCCAGCAGCCCCCGGGCCATCGCGAAGCCAGCAAATCCGGCCATCCAGGCGTGCGAAGCGCTGGCCAGAGTCCAAAGCGACACCGCAGCCAGCATGCCGATCCGAAGCCCGATGTAATCGAGAATCGATCCCCACAGCGGATTGGCGATCATGTAGGCGATGGAAAAGGCCGAAACCACTTCCGCATAACTCTGCGCCGTGAGCCCCGTGTCTTTCAGGATCATGGGCGAGAGCACCGCCAGGATTTGCCGGTCCGTGTAGGAAAGCCACGAGCACAGCATCATCCCCACGCTGGCCACCCAAACGCGCCAGCCGGTGGCACGCTGAGGGACGACGGCGGCGGTAGACATAGGTTCCGATGCTATCACGCCGCGTTCGAATTGGGACCTGCAGCGATAGCGGCGGCTTCCGCCGCGGGTCCAACAGTGACTCTACGGCGCTTTGCACGTAAAGCTCGCCACGTCGTTCGTGCTGCCCACGCCTTTCCAAACCGCCACCTGCGGATACGGGCACAGAGGCCGCGACCGATCGACGTTGCCGCCGGTTACGTGATTTGCAATCAGCACGTCCGGGGCCTGGCCGCCTTCGCGCCAACGCTCCAGAGCGCCCATCCAGTTGATCTGGTTCGGGCCGGGACCGCCGCCGCAATGCTGCATTCCCGGCACCATGTACAGCTTGTACCAGTTGTCCTGTTTGGATCCCATCTTGGCCAGGACGCTCGAATAATAGTTGATCGAGTTCTCAGGGGCGATCGCGGTGTCGTTCCAGCCGTGATACATCAGCAGCTTGCCGCCGTGCGCTTTGAACTTCGAGAGGTCCGGATCGATGGCGTCGATCACGCCGTCATCCTTGCGGTCGGCTTCGGCCGTATCCCGATCCAGGTCGAAGGTGTGCCAATCCCATTTGGGGTCGGCATAGGTGAGGTACATGAAGGTGTCCTGCCCGAGTTGCGCGGGCGCGTTGCCGCCCAACAGCGTGCCCCAAGCCATTTCGCTCCCGGGCTGGTAGGAAGGGAAGATCAGTTCGCCCTTGCGCGTTTTCGCGGGAGCATAGATTTTCTTAACGGCGGCAACCTGGTCGGCATTAAGGCAGTTTTCCGTCTGGCCATTCGCGCAGAGCAGCGCAGAGGGGTCGAAGTGGCATTTGCGCGGATCGTTCAACAGGCCGTCTTTAATTCCATCGAGGCTGTCACAGGCCGCGAGCACAGCTTTGTTGATGACCGGATAGGTGCTGGCGGGCAGGATATTCTTGTCGTCCTTCACGACCGCCATGCCGATTTCAACGGTCCAGGCGTGCAGGTGCGTCTCGTAATTGGCGGGCGCCCCGGCCAGAATGCCGTCGAAATCGTCAGGAAACCGCTGCGCTTCTTTCAACCCTTGCCGCCCGCCCGTGGAGCAGCCATTCCAATAGGAGAGCCGGGCATTGCGTCCGTAATAAGCGTTGATCAGCAGCTTGGCTTTGACCGCGGTCTCATGCACCGAGCGCCAGGCGAAATCGACCATCTTCTCCGGATGCCCCAGGGCGAATGAAGCGCTGCCGCCCTTGTGGCCCGTATCGGTGGAGGCTGTCGCGTACCCTTCGCGCAGGGCGGCACCCATTGCCGGGAAACTGATCGTCCCCGCGAAACCACCGTTACCCACCTCTTCGAATTTGCCGTTCCAATCGGCCGCCGGCATCCAGAACTCTGCCTCAATGTGCGAATCGGCGGAGGGTGTTAGTACGGCCGCGACGCGGCAGTGCGCAGGGAGCACCGGCGCCGGGCCGGCGTTGCCCCGTCCACTGCGGCCCGGGGTTTCCATCGGACCGGCCGCAACCATCTCCGCCGCAGTGATCGTAGTATCCGGCAGCGACAGCGATTTCAGGCTTTCGCAGGACTTTCCCGATTGGCCGAATGCCGCCGCGGCAAACGCCGCTCCAACCACGCCCAACATCGCTAGACGGCTCATGCTTTTCTCCCCTCCTGATTCGGTCTTCTACGCTATCGCAGGGGAGTTGTTGCTGTCAAAACTGGGGCAGGTTCCGACTTGCCCCAGTCTTAGCTGCGGGTACTCCGTTAATATCCGTATGGGCTCGGCGATGCTCCGTAGGGATAATACGGCGCATACGCATGCCATACCCCGTACTGATCGTAGTAGCCGCTGGCCGGCGCGGCCGGCGCTGGTACTGGCACTGGCGCAGGCGCGACATACCCGAATCCGAAGTTCCATCGCCCGCGGTCGTGATCCCGATCCCGGTCACCCCGATATACTTCGTGGTGCTCGTACCCGCCCCCGCGATGATCATCGTGATCCCGCGCAAAGCTTACTCCTGGTACCGCCGCGGCCAGCAATGCACCCACTGCCACCGTCTTGAATCCGAGTCTCTTGAACATCTTCTTCGCCCTCCACTACATCAGATGTATGCGTGAAAAAGCTGCCTGTAGCGATTTGTAAATCCCTGTCAGGCAAGGTTACAATCGGGTGAAATTGCCCGTTAATGCACAACTCGGCGCGCCTGTCTATACGGAAGCTCCCGCCGAGCAAGTGCAAAGATTGATCGAGCGCCTGGCTTTCCAGGCAAATCACGCCGCTAAATCCAGGGGACCGGAAGCCGTTCACGATCTACGAGTTGCCATCCGCCGGCTGGACCAGGCCTTGCGGGTTTTCGGGGACGATCTTCCGCGGAAGATCGTGAAAAAAATTCGCAAGCAGCTCAAAGCCGTCCTCGGGGCTGCCGGTACATTACGCAATTGGGATATTGCGGCTAAGATCCTCGCCAAGAGCCGCCAATCCTCGGCCGCCGCTTTGCTCGCAACCGTCCACGGCTCGCGCAAGGAGGCGGAGAGGACCTTGCTTGCTCTCCTCCGAAGCCTGTCTCTCCGCACCCGCGTATCGAAATGGCGCGACGATCTGGAGCTCGATGCGTTGCGGGCCGAAACCAGCCCACAAGCGCTTCCCGATCTGGCCGCAGCCACCTTGCCCCGCTTGGCGGAACGCTTCTTTGAGCTCGGACAGGCTGCCGCTCGCCAGGGTTCCGGTGAAGAGTTGCACGACTTCCGCATCTTCGCCAAGAAGTTCCGGTACACGCTGGAGCTGTTCGTACCGGTCTACGGCGCCGCGGCCGAAGCGTGGCTGCGGGAGATCAAGTCCGTCCAGAGCGTTCTGGGAGATATGAACGACTATCGCACTGTGTTGGCAATGGCCCAGGATGCCAATCGCGGCCAGAAACTCCAGGCTGCCTTGAAGCGCGGCGAACGCCGCAAAGCTGCGCGGTTCCGTAGCATGTGGCATGAGCGATTCCCCCGTTCCTTAGAGGAACACTGGACAGCGGCATTCGCCGCGCCGCCCAGCTTCCGGAGCGCCCGCAAGCCCATGGGCTCGACGACCTCCTCCTCAGCCCATAAGTCCCTTACCGCCAAGGCTTGAACGACTCTCACACCGGAATCTTCACGCAATTGTTGTTGAGTTGAAACAGCCGCCCGCCAAGCTGGTACCGGCTCCCAGGCGCATAGCGTCTAATACCTGGGGAGCCGGTTTGGAGCGAGCGGAATTGCCCAAGATCGTTCTCATCTACGTCGAATCCGGCGGTGGTCACCGCGCGGCCGCCCATGCACTGTGCCGGGCCATTCGCGCCCAGCAACTTCCTTGGCAGGTGGAAACGGCCTCCATCCAGGATCTTCTCGATTCCATCGACTTCATCCGCAAACTCACCAGCGTTCGGTTCCAAGACGTTTACAACATCTTGCTGCGGCGGGGATGGACCGCCGGCTTCGCGCAACTGATCCCCCTTGCTCACCTTGCCATCCGGCTAACCCACCGCCGGCAGGTCAAGGTCCTGGAACGCTACTGGCGCGCGTCCCGCCCCAACCTGGTGGTCTCTCTGATCCCTCACTACAACCGCGCGCTGAAAGAATCTTTGGAGCACGCCTGCCCCGGCACTCCCTTTGTCACCCTGCTCACCGACATCGCGGATTATCCCCCGCATTTTTGGATCGAAAACCAGGATCAATACGTGATCTGCGGCTCAGAGCGTGCCGCCGCGCAAGCTGGAGAAATCGGTATTCCGCCCGATCACATCCTCCGCACCTCGGGCATGATCCTCGATCCCAGATTTTATGAGCCCATCCGGATCGATCGCTCCGCCGAACGCATCCGTTCGGGACTGGATCCCGATCTCCCCACCGGCTTGGTGCTTTTCGGCGGCGAAGGCTCGGCGGAAATGCTGCGCGTCGTGAAAGCCCTCAACCGCACCGGCAGCCGCTTACAACTAATCCTGCTGTGCGGCCGAAACGCGCACGTAGCCGACCGGCTCCGGGGCCTGGAGAAGCGCATCCCCATGCTAGTGGAAGGCTTCACGCGCGCCGTACCGTTCTATATGGAGCTTTCCGATTTCTTCATCGGCAAGCCCGGCCCCGGGAGTATCAGCGAAGCCGTCGCCAAACGTCTTCCCGTGATCGTGCAGCGCAACGCCTGGACGATGGCCCACGAAGCATACAACACTGTCTGGCTGGAAGAACAAGGATATGGTTTAGTGGTTCGCGATTTCGCCCGTGACATTGCCTCCGCCGTCGATACTCTGCTGGAGCCTGCCACTTACGCCCGCTTCCGGGCAGCCACGTCCCGCGCCGCCAACTATGCCGTCTTCGAAATCCCGCAAATGCTGGAACGCATCCTCTCGTTTCCGAGCCACGGCCGCCAGGGAGCGGTCCTGGCGCCCGCCGGAATCAACCTCGCGCCTCAGCGGTGAAATCAGCCACGAACCGGTTTTGTCTCGCAATCTCTCCCAAGAGCCGCGCGCTCGGCTTCACCGTCCGCCTCTGTGTCGCCCGATCCACTGCGATCAGCCCGAACTTCGGCCGGTACCCCAGCACCCATTCGAAGTTATCCAGCAGCGACCAGTGAATATATCCGCGCACATCGATGCCGTCCGCCAGGCACCGCGCGAGCCCTTCGAGCGCGCGCTGTATATAAACGGTGCGCCGGCTGTCATCCTCCGTCGCGATGCCGTTTTCGGTGATGTAGATGGGCAGCCGGACGCGTGCCGCCGCGTACCGCACGCTCGCCTCCAGCGCTTCCGGCCAGAACTCGTAACCCATCTGGGTCAGCTCCGCGCCCGACTCCGGCGGCACATCGCCCTTTTTCCCCACCCCGCAGCGCGTATAGGCCTGCACACCCAGAAAATCGCTCCCCGCCGCGGCTGCGAGCCATGGATCGTAAACCTCCGTGCACTTCCGGTCGCGCCGGCTCTCCGGGCCGGCCGCCTGCTCGTCTTGCAGGCTCAAGGCAATACCGGCCGGATAACTGCCCCGCCCCGCTTTCATGGCTTCTAGCGCCAGCCTGTGCGCCGCGGTCATCCGCTCCAGCAATTTCTTCGGTTCTCCCAGGAAGAAGCAGCCGAACTTCCGCGCCCCGATCGCGCGCGCCCCCTCTTTTGCCATGCGCCACGCCGTTCGAAAAGGAAGCTCCGAAGGCGGCAGCCAGCGCAGCAGATGGGGGAGATTCGGTTCATTGAACGTCACCGCGAACCGCATCAGGTCTCCCAGGTGCCGCGCCGCGCGCTCCACGTATCGCGCAAACAGTCCCGGAGCCTCCGCGCTCTCCCATCCGCCCATCCCCACAAACCATCGCGGCGAGCTGAAATGGTACAGCGTCACCATCGGCGTGATCCCATTTTCGTGACACGCCGCCAGCATGCGGCGGTAATGTTCCAGCGCCGCCTGAGAAAAATGGCCTCGCTCCGGCTCGATGCGTGCCCATTCAATCGAAAAACGGTAGGTATTCAGCCCCAATTCCGCCAGCAGCCGGATGTCTTCCGCAAACCGGTGGTAATGATCGCAGGCATCCAGCGATGGCTCGGCAAACAGAGTCGGCCGCACATGTTCCAGCACCCACAAATCGCTGTTTTGATTGTTCCCTTCTACCTGGTGGGCGGCCGTCGCGGCGCCCCATAAAAACCCCTCGGGGAATGTCGTCATCAAGCGTGGACTCTTAGTCCATTGAACCATCCCAGCCGATTGCGCCGCAGCGCAAAGAGGAGAGTGCAATACAGTGCTACGCCCACCGGCAAGCACAAACAGAACCAGCCTATGACCGCAAAGCGGGCCGTATCGGCTAAGTTCCAGCCGCCCGTGCTCCCCGCCGCCCACGCACCCACCCGGGCCATCGGGAGCCACAGCGCCAGTTGCAACGGAGACGACAGTTGATTCACCAACTGCAGCGCCGGCAGGTTGACCCGCAGCACCATCGCGGCCACCACACATAGCGTGGTGGGCAGGCCATACATCGGAAAGACACCCAACACCAATCCCAGGGCCAGGATCAACGCCATGCGCTCCGGGGGCAAGCCGGCCGCTATCGTTCGGAAGCGCGCTGCGGCTGCCTTCACGGCAAGATCTCTCCCCGTTCGGCCACCACCAGCCGGATGGCCGCGCGCAGCCCCGAGGTTGCCGCTAACTGAATCAGTGCCGTGCCGCTCTGCACCAGCCACGGAACATGGTTTTGCCACACCATCGAGAGCGGACGAGCCACGCCATCTTCCCCCCTGTAGAAAACACGATCCGTCCATTGTTCGCGGCCGGGGTACTCCGGATAGGGGCGCAGGATATCCCAGGCCGCCTGCAGAACGCGCTCCGCCATGGGTTCGCGATACTGCGGCAGGAACAGCAGCGTGCTTTGGCCGGCGCGAATTTCCGCCGCGAACTCCGCGAAGGTTTCTGCATTCGTCAGATTGAGGCAGGCCGCCGGCTCGCACGCATGCCGGTCACCGCCGGAAATCACCGGCCGCCCATGCGCCTCCGCCAGTTCGCTTACCCGCCGGTTCTCTTCCCACTTCCGCGTGCCGTTCAGCTCGAAAGCGTGCAGCCACGGCAGACACTCCCGCAGCACGCGCGCAAGCGCCCGATCATGATCCGCTTCTTTCACCCCTTCTTCCAGCCAGAAAGGATGGTTGAGAACGATGAGCAGATCGGGGATCTTCGCGAGTTCCTGCAACATTCCCGGCAGTTTTTCTTCCGCGGGTCGCGCCGTATAGCTCGCCATGGCCGTCATCCACTCGCGCGCCCGCGCCCCAGGCAGATTGTGAATCCCCAAGTGAAGAATGGAGCGTTCATACGGCGCCGTCCATTCCACCGAAACCGGTACCGCCCGCCGGTCGGCCGTCACCTGCAGCGACATCCCGGCTTCAATATTGTCGTGGTCGGTCAAAGAGACCAGCGGCCGCAACCCCAGTGATGCGATCTGCGCCTGCTCCAGGTCGAGCGCCGAGGCCGGGCTCAGCGGCGGCGTCCAGAACGACTGCTTGAAATCAGCCCCCTGCCTGCGCTCGTAATACCACAGCACCTGGGCCACGCCCGGAACTTGCCGCAAATAGCGCGGCAGAAACTCCAGGCACTCTTCGGAGTGCATCGTATGCCCGTGGAGGCAGACCGCATTGCGGAACCGCTGGCTCTCTACGGGCTCCCGCCAGGCGAATTGGATGGCGACTTGGCGCATAATCCCTCCCCCTTTAGCGTCTCTGGAGGATGGTTACAATTCCCTTCCGGATTAGTAATGGTTTGCGAAAACATTTGTTACCCAAAATGTGTTGGGTTCCCGTGAGAACGCGGCGATTCGCCAAGTACATGCATTCAGGAATTCGCTCACGTATTCCGGAGCACCGCTCCCTAGCGGTCGCGGCTCAGTAACGCATACCTACCGAGCCGCGACCGTTAGGGAGCGGTACAGCCGGCCAGCGACAATTGGTGGGTGTACTTACGAAAGGCTGTCCTAAGTGGCGCATGGCTCTGCCTCGCGCCGCACATGGCGGACCCTTGTGCCACCATTCGTTCGTGTAGAATGGCGGAAGCCGGGAGGCCCCCCATGCCAAAGAAGATCGATCCGCTAAACCGCAAAAATTACGGCGCTGTAACAGTCATGCTTTGCGTCTCTGACGTCAAGGCGGCCGCCAGCTTCTATCAAAAAGCATTCGGCTTTGCGAAAAGAAGCATCATGAATGGCCCCGATGGCAAGCCGATGCATGCCGAGTTGCGTCTTCGCGACACAACCCTGATGCTGGGGCCGGAAGCTCCCCAGCAGGGCGCCCGCAGTGCCAAGACGATTGGCGCCACGCCCGTCACGCTCTACCTGACTTCCGAGAATGTCGATCGAACCGTCGCCAAAGCCGTCAAGCTCGGCGCAACCCAAGTCCAGCCCGTCATGGACATGTTCTGGGGCGACCGGTGTGGCACGGTGACGGACCCCGACGGCAACAGTTGGATGGTGGGCACCCACGTCGCCGAGCCCACGCCGCAGGAGATGAAGAAGGCCATGAAAGCGATGGCCGCGTCGGCGCCCGCGGCTTCCTGAGATTTCCTGGATCCCGCGATTTACTTGACGGCGGACAGCCCCTCGCTCATTTCGATCAGCGTTCCGAAGGGGTCCTGGAAGACTGCGAAAGCAGCGTTCATGCCGTTCGCTTTGCGATACGGGCTGTCGAAGTGAATCCCGGCATCCTCCAACTTCTTTGAAAACGCCTCCAGCCCGACGACCTCTAACCCGATCCGGTCGAGCGCCCGTCCCTTGCTCGGCGCCACGGGTCCTTTGGCCTGCTCGAACAAAATGTTCGATCCCGGAATATGCGCGACCGTCTCATCCCCGCGTTTGATCAGTTCCGCGCCGAAATATTTGGCGTACCACGCTTGGGCTTCCGCCACGTTGGGGACCACCATCTTGATTGTGTCCGCCGCGATGGGCACGCCCAGCGACGAGTCCTCTGTGATCCGCACCTTGATTTTGTCCGGCGACATCAAGTAGACCCGTTTCGCCGATCCGCCCGCCAGCGGTTCGATCCCTGCCGCGGCCCACTTCGCGAGTGATCCGTTCAAATCCTTCACCGAGAAGCCCAGGAACTCCACCGATGAGCCCTCCGATCCAGCCAATTCGGCCGGTGGAGGAGCCGGGTTCGCGGCGCCCTGCCTCCCTCCTCCGCCAATTTCGAGCAGTAAAACGCCGGGAAACTTGATTAAATTCAGACGGCCGGCAAATTGAACGGGTTCTCCCCCGAGCGCTACCCAAAATTGGTTGGCTGCCGCCACATCCTTTGCCCGTAGCACATCGTGACCCGCGCTTACGCCGGCACGACTCGGAGCCGGAAGCTGCGCGTAGATCGGTATAGCGAACCCGATGCACGCATAGAGGAAGATGCGTCTCATAGATTCGGCGATGATATCACGCCGGCAGAACCATAGCCCCACCGCAGAGGCACAGAGACGCAGAGAACACAAAGGGGCATTCTCTTCGTGCTCTGCTTACTCTGCGCTCTGGCTTTTTTGGGATTTTTCCGCGCCTCGGCGTCTCCGCGGTGAAAACTTGCTTACCGGGGAACCTTATTCTCCAACTCCGCCCAGCGGGCGTACAACTCCTCGACGCGGCCTTCGATTTCCCGCAGTCTCTCGTACGCTTCGTCGAGCCCCTTGCCCGAGGACGCCGCCTCCTGCAATTCCCGTTGCCGGTCAGTTAACTCCTGTTCGGCTTCCAGAATTTTGGCCTCCATGCCGTCCCATTCGCGTTGCTCCAGGTACGAGAGCTTCTTCTTCGAAACCTCTCGTACCGCGGTCTGAGTCTCGGCTGCCGCCGGTTTTTTGGGAATCGGCTCGGCGTGCCATGCCTCCCATTGCGAATAATCCGCGAAGACCGCTCCACTCCCGCCGTCGAGGCCGACTACCAGCGTGGATACCCGGTCGAGCAAATACCGGTCGTGGCTGACTACCACCATTGCTCCCGCAAACTCGAGCAGGCTTTCTTCCAGCACCTCCAAAGTCGGAATATCGAGATCGTTGGTAGGCTCGTCGAGCAGCAGAACGTCTGCCGGAAGCAGCATCAGACGAGCAATCATCGCTCGCGCGCGCTCGCCGCCAGAGAGGCGGCCCATGGGCGTTTCCAGTTGCTCTTCCCGGAACAGGAAGCGCTTGGCCCATCCGGCCACATGCACTGGCCTTCCGCGGTAAATGACGGAGTCTCCCTCCGGACACAGCGTTCGGCGCAGGCTCACTTCCGGGTCCAGGTGAGCACCGCGATCCTGCGCGAAGCTCACAATTTGCAGCCGGTCGGCCCGCCGGATCTCTCCTTCGTCAGGCATGCCTTCCCCGGAAAGGATTCTGAGGAGCGTCGTCTTTCCGCTCCCGTTCGCTCCCACAAGGCCCACCCGCACACCCGGAGCGAGGACCAGATTCAAATTTTCAAATAGCCGCCGGCCGCCCAGCGATTTCCCGATATTCTCGGCCGTGACCAACCGCTTGGTCTTCCGCTCGGAGTCGGTAAACTCGATTCGCGCCGTTGCGGTGCGGTTGCGTGCGGTGACTTCGGCGAGTTCCTCGATAAGCTGCCCCGCGGCATCCATGCGCGCCCGCGACTTCCCCGTCCGCGCTTTGGGGCCGCGCCGAAGCCACTCCACTTCCCGCCGTACTTTCGTCGCCAGAGATTCCTGCTGCTTCGCTTGTGCTTCCAGGAACTCCTCCCGGCGCTCCAAAAAATCGCTGTAATTCCCTTTCACCTGGAATGCGTTCAGCGGGTAAGCCGGGTTGACTTCGACCATTTGCGTGGCGACGTTTTCCAGAAAGTAGCGGTCGTGCGTGACCACCAGGCACGCATTGGCAGCTTGAATCGATTTCTCCAGCCAAAGGATGCCCTCCACGTCCAGGTGATTGGTGGGCTCATCGAGGAGCAGCAAGTCCGGGGCGGTGACCAGAGCGGCAGCCATCGCCAGCCGCTTTTTCCATCCGCCCGAGAGACCGGATGCCAACGTCGAGGTCGAATCGAACCCGGCCCTGCCGAGCATGATCTGCACACGAGCCGCCTTTTCCTCATCTGTGAGGGGCGACCGGCTGATGGCCGCATCCAGCACGGAGCCGACCGTGTCCTCCGGCCCGAACACGGAATCTTGGGGGACGTACGCAATCTTCGCCTGCTTACGGAGCGCCCGTTCGCCATCGTCAGGCGCCGCATTGCCCGACAGGATCTCCAGCAGCGTGGTCTTCCCGCTGCCGTTCGGTCCGATCAGCCCGATCCGGTCACCGTCGGCGATCGTAAGCGACAAGTCTCGAAACAGAGTTCGCGCACCGTAGGACTTCCGCAGCCCGGCGACGCTCAATAAAACGGCCATCTTCTTTCAGAATGGCATGGCCGTAACACAAGCCGGCGGCCCGGCGCTAGCGGGCAGTTTTCTGCTCGTCCAGAATCGCGCGGAACAAGGCTTCCTCGATATCCGTCTCGACGTTGCAACTCGCAGGATCGACAAACGGGTTCGGCCCGCCACTCCGGCGCTTCGCATACTTCTCTTGCATGCTGTACTGCGCCGGATGATCTCCCAGTTGCACGTCGCACGGCAGCGAGCGCACCAACGGGAAAGAGCGGTTGAACTCAGCCACAATCGCCGGAGTCAGCACTGCCGGCGAGCGCAAACTGCAATTGATAACCACGTTATAGCTTTTTCCTGCTTCTTCCGCTTTCGTCGTCCAGGTCGTGCACCCGCGGGTGTGGCCCGGCGTCAGATGCGCCACCAGCGTTGTGCCGCCCAGCGTGACGGCTTCACCGTCGTGCAGCACCTGATCGATCGGATGTTCCTTGCCGCCCGGCTTGATTTCCTTGAGCGCCGGTACGTCCTCCGCCATTGCCATGACTCGGGCGCCCGTTAATTCCTTCACCAGCGCGTCGCCTTCCTGGTGATCGGCGTGCGCGTGGCTCCCCAGCAGAATCTTGGTGTCGGAGAAGTTAAATCCGAGTGCCTCAATCGACTTCCTGATAACCGGGACGTTACGCTCGTACGTGCTGTCGATGAGGATATTGCCTTGAGGAGTGACCACGAGGAAGGAACTGAGCGTTCGGGTGCCCACGTAATAGATGTTCCCGATGATCTTATGGGGCGCAAACGCTGTGGTCTGGTCTTCTGGCGTACCCATGTTGCGCGTCAATATCGATCGCGGCGAGTAGCTTTTCCCCTGAACCGTAACCGCAGGATGGTCGGGAGGCTGGTTCGTTTGTGCCTGGATCGAGTGGACACTCAGTACGGAAAGGAGCGGGGCCATCCAGCGCCAATGCCCGGCATAAGAAAATGTTGCGTTCATATCTCTTAACGTGACCTCACCCGCCTTACGAGATACCAAACAATCAACACGTTGACAAGCGTAACGACCACCTTCACCGCTGTGAAGTGCCGCGCCAGTTCGTAGATCTCCAGCGGAATGAGCCCGCCGGTTGTCACGATCGTGAAATACTCCGCCCAGCGCTTCCGCAGAACCAGGCCGGTCCCCTCGGTCGCGAACAGACCGGCATAAAGAAAAGTTCCCACGCTCAGTTCCCGCAACTGCTTCGGAGTCACGCTGAAAATCCTCGTCAAGAGGCGGTGCACGAGCCGGTTGTCCGGATCGACGCGCAGCAGTTCGACCCAATGCATCACCGTGGCTGCCAGGTCTTTGTGGAGGAGTTTGATTGCGCCGATCCCGACCGCAATCAGAAGGAGGGCCTTCAACAGCTTAAACAGGCCGATGAGTACCAGAACAGCGGGCGTTGAGGATTTCGAGGATTTCATCGATTTACCGAGCCGCGAGCCACTATTGTCGCTGGCCGGCCGTACCGCTCCTTAACGGCCGCGGCTCGGTAGGCATGCGTTACTGAGCCGCGACCGCCAGGGAGCGGTGGACCGCACCTCGGCACTCAGCTATGCGTACAGTGGCTTGCTCGCAAGCTCTGCGGCCCGGATCCCCTTCGCATAAGCTGCCTTGCCGACCAGGTACTCCTCTTCCGGCGCATCCACCGGCACAATACCCGCCTTCTGAAAATTCTTTCGAATCAGCTCGCGGCCGGCAGCGTCGAGGGCCGGCAGATAAGGAGCCGGTTTCAACGGCAGCAGCCCGCCGTTTCCACCCGTTACCCACTGCAGGTACTTCATATGTGCCCAGGGATGGCTTCCGTGCAGCAGTAACGGCGCCTGCAAATCGTAGATGCCGTCGATCAGGGGCTGCATTTGCCAGTAAACCTTCATCGCTTCGGCAGTGCGGCCCTTCATGACATGGTCCAGCATCTCCACGGCATACGGTTTTTCCGGCGACTGGAGGGAATCCGTAATCCAGAGCCCGCTCCAGCGAACATTCCGGTAGGTCTTCGCCAACAGAGGAATGTGATCGAAGTTGCATGGCCCGATCACGATGCGATCGGCAATCCGCTCGCAGATCTCAAAAGCCGTGGCGGCGCTCATTGGGTGAGTTAGCTTGATACCCACCACATTGGGATGGTCCGCCAGCCGGTCGAAGACATTCAGAGGGATTCCGCTCGGGTGGAAGCGTTTCAGCGCCTCCACCGGCGATCCATAGAGCACCGCGGCCATCGACGTCGAATCGATGACCTTACGGAACTCGGCGTACACCTCATCTTCCGTCTGCGCATTGGCATTTCGCGGGTAGGCGATCATCGTGTACGCGCATCCCAGCTTTTCCAGAAAAGCCAGATCGCCGCCCAGCGCGCCCATCCCGATCTTTCCCGCGGCTTCTTCGCGCACCAGTTCCCACATGCGCTTGGTTTGCCCGCCATTCGCGCCGTTAGCCGAAACCGTGCACGATGTGAATCCCTGCCGGATGGCATGCCGGACGTCGTGCCGGATGGCATCCTCGTCCAGACTCTTGAAATCCGGCGTGAACGTTGGGAATATCAATCCGCCGAGCCCCTTCAGGTGTTCCTGCGCCCATTCCTTCTTTTCGGAACGCGCAGCCGCCCGCGTTTGCCGCAGGAACGCGAATGCGCCGATCGCTCCGGCGGCCAGGGATTGCGAGAAGTTTCGTCGGTTCATAGTGCGCACCCCCAGAACAGTCTATCAATGGACGCAGGGTGAGATAGAATCAACTTCTCGTTGGGGGTGATCCAAATGCATCGCCGCGGTTTCCTGCGTCGTTCTTTAGCTTTGGCGGGGGGATTCGTTGGAATGGGAGCCGGACTGCCGGCTATCGCGCAACCACAGAGCGGGCGCGCGCGTACCTCCGGCTCTCCGTCCATGAGCCGTCAATTTGCGCGTTGGGTGGCGGGGCTGCGCTATGAAGATTTGCCTCCCGCCGTGGCCGACCGGGCGAAAGGAGTAACTCTGCACGCGCTGGCCTCCGCCCTGCAGGGATATCAACTGCCCGCCGGCCAGGAAGCGGTTCGGCTCGTTACCGAAGAGGAGCGAGGTGTCACCAGCGGCGCGACCATTCTGGTGAACGGAATCAAAGCCACCAAAGGCGGAGCAGCCTTTGCCAATGCGGAGATGATCCTGGCGGGGGGTAAGTGGGATACCTTCCGCATGCTGACGCATCCCAGCACCACCATCCTTCCGGCAGCTCTGGCGGCAGCCGAGACAAGTCAGGCTTCGGGCAAAGAGTTTCTCACCGGAGTTGCCGCCGGCTATGAAGTCATGGAACGCATGGCCGGCGATTTCATTCCCACAGTAATGGCGAAGGGTTTTCACGCCGGGCCCGTATTCGGGATCTTCGGCGGCGCGGTAGCTGCCGCCAAAATCCTGCGATTCAACGAGGATCAGGTAAATAACGCCATCGCGCTGTGCGTGAATATGGCAGCCGGCAACCTCGAAAGTCTCGGGCTGCGCGAAGGTCCGGCCGTGCGCAACGCCATGCTCGCGGTGGCCCTCGCCAAGCTCGGCCACCGCGGAGGCGAGACCGCCCTCGAAGGGCGCGCGGGCCTGTATCAGGCGTATGTCGGCAACAATGAGGGCCACCTCACTTACAGCTTTACCGGAGAGACCCGCACCAACATGGATCAGATCACGGCGAGCCTTGGCAAGGAATGGATGTTCCTGGAAACGCTTTACCGCATCTACTCCATCACGGGCTACAACTTGGCCCACGTGGATGTGACCGCGAAGCTCTGCGAAGAGCACAACATCCGCTATCAAGACGTAGATCGAGTCGAGGCGGTGGTGAACTGGCTGGAAACGCAATACCCGAGCCCCGCCTTTCCAACCCGCCGCGAGGATATCGGCGAGGCCGATATCGGTAGCACCCGGTACTATGCCGCTTATGGAGTCGTGAAACGGGGCTTCCCCATGGTGCCCGGCAGTGCCGACCCGCCGGAAGTGCTCGACCTGATGAAGCGCGTGACGATCATTCCTTCCCACCAGATGACGCTATTCGGCCCGCGGATTACGATCTTTACGAAAGATAGCCGGAGCTTCACCAGGCAGGCGACCGGACGCGAGTTCATTTGGGACTTCACGGAGGAAGCACGCCGGATTCGTGGAGTGATTCCCGGCGTGCCGATCCCGGCAGCGCAGTTTGAGCAGTTGATCACGGCGTGCCAGAGCCTCGACGGCCAGCCCGGCGTATCGCGGTTGATTCAGTTGGCGCTCAAGAGTTGAAATTAGGGCGCCGAGCGCATGTCCTCGAACGGAGCCGCGGCCGTAAGAGAGCGGATGGCAGGCGCATCGAGGAAATCCGAGCATACGTGTACGCTAAGACCGAGCCGCGACCGCCAGGGAGGGGTGCTTTATGGGCGTTCCAGGAAAGCCTGGCGAAGCTCGGCCATTTCCACACCAAGTACACCAATATCGAGGACCTGAAACTGCAGTTCCGTGGGCAATTGGACAAGCTGCTGGAACAGGAGGACGAGTTCGAAGAACGCCCCCGAAAAGCACGCGCCTGGAGACCCCGGCTCAAATCCATTGACAGCACTTGCCTGAAATCCGCTCCTTTCCCCTCAATCATTTACAGCTAACCAGCTCCGGTTACCCGATGCCCCCATGCTAAACGTGGTCTTAGGAGAGGACCTGCGGCGAAAGCCGCGGCTCTTTTCCCAATTTCACCAAAGGATCATTACAGTGCCACACATCGATACAACAGCATCCGAGACAACTCCCGCCCAAGCCGACCCTAATTACAAAGGAGGACCTCGTACCGAGGCTGGAAAAGCCCGTTCCTCCCGGAATTCTTGGAAGCACGGCCTCACCGCTCGTACCCTCCTCATTCCTTCCGAGGACAGGGAAGCCTTCGAGGAGTTCAGCCAAAAGCTCTACGACTTCTGGAAACCTGC
>Ga0070734_10000405_pt1 | contig 95219 bp, 84 predicted proteins | sample Coa_R1_8_FD_66444 | JGI IMG/M metagenome (GOLD analysis project Ga0070734, IMG submission 66444) | Surface soil microbial communities from Centralia Pennsylvania, which are recovering from an underground coalmine fire - Coalmine... | ecosystem: Environmental > Terrestrial > Soil > Unclassified ...
GACCCCAAAAAGATCAAAGCAACTCGGCCGGCGGTCCGCTCATGACTTGCCGTACTTCAATCCCCATATGCAGGGGCTTCACGCCGGGGCCTGGGGCCATCGATGCTCGCGCGGCGATCTGGGCCCGTTCCCGATTCTCTACGTCGACGATCTGGTAGCCGGCCAGATCTTGTGGTTGCCTACACCGACGGCGTTACCGAGTTGATGAACCAAGCGGGAGAAGAATGTGTAGGGGATGGCCTCCGGCGTGCTGCTGCCGCCAATCGCAACTTATCTGCGGACAGCATGGTCGACGCCATTTTCAAATCGATGGACCAATTTTCACAGGACCCCGCATAGACGACCAACTATCCGTGTACTGCGAGTGCCTGTGAAAGCGTGCTGCGCGCCTAGCCCGGCCCGCACAGGGTTGAGAACGTCTGAAATGTTCCTATGAGGGAATAGAAGCCGGCAACGGAAAACGAAGGGGCGCTGTGCAGGAAATACGGGAGAAAAGCTTCATCCTGCAGATGGTAGGTAGTGCCATTCGTCACCTGAGTAAACACCACCGGCGGCGCCTCAAGAACGTCACCTGTCTCGAAGTTGATCTGGCAGAGCCCGCCCGTTCCTGGTACCACGAAGGGCGCCACGAGATTGACCCCGCCAATAACCGGGCCCCCCACGAAGGGATCATTTAACCATTCCGCCACCTCGTGACTCAATGACTGCACATCGAGGATGGGATCGCCGACAATCGTCCCGGGTTGGATAAAGCTCGCGTATATCCACGTTTGGGCGGTCGCTATTGGCCCGCCGCCCGTGGACGAATGAAAGCCAATCGCGCAGCAGTTTTGCAACTGACCCTGCACACCCAATACGACGTTATCTGTCATGAAAATCGGAAGTTCGTTAGCGGTGTACGAGGATAGTAGGGTGGCCAGCACCCCGTTGAAGAATGTCGGATCAAGCACGCCAAAAAAGCTGCCGTGCAGCAATGGAAAGGCGTTTCCCAGTCCCGCCGGAACGGTGACCGTAACGGTTGGCGCTACTGCGGGGGTTCCCAAAAGCACATGGTAATTTGTGGAAAAACCGGGTAGGTTCCAGAACTCGCCCCGCTGAAGGGCGTCACCGAACTGCGTGACACCCAAGTCGACACCTCCAGTAGTGTAGTCCGCTACCTGGAAAATCGGCGAATTCGCTGTCGCTTCAATAACATTGGTCCCATCCAGCACTGGGTGGCCAGGGTTCGGGAAGATGAACTTCAGAGGGACGAGCACCGTCGGGACCACCGTGGTGTTAGCGCCAAGGCTTGGGTTAGTTCCGACGATATTGATCGGAAGCTCTTTAGACCCCAGCGAGAGAAAATCGGCCGTGAAAAACGCCAGCCCCGGCCCCGTTCCTGTTGAATTGGAATGAGATACCAGTCTTGGTCCAAGCCCAACCGCCCGGTTTGGCTTCAAACTAATCTTCGTTCTGGCGCTGTTCGCCAGTTCCATCGAGACCTGGGCAAAACCGGGAATCGCGACCGCCGCGAATCCTGCGACGAGACGTAACTTTCGTGGGTTCAACAACACCGCACCTCCTGGCGGCGCGACCGGCGTCGGCAACGCCATCCGATCGGTACAAGGCACGAGACAAGCAACACTAGACTGCCCGGTTCGGGCGTATTCAGCGAATAGGTAATGCCGCTGCCGCTGTTTGAGAAGGTCGTGATTCCGTCGGCTCCTTCCACGGCGACGGCGAAGTTCGCGCTGAACGTGGAGGGATCGGGAAGCGGCGTGCTGTCGTCAGCGCTGTAGAGAAACGCCACATCCCCTAAGCCGGTTCCGGCACCAGTGTCGAGGATGTTGTTGAAGATGCGAAAAACGTCGCTGATCGCGCTCAGATCCGGTTCGAGCACAATGACATCGCCGGCGAACGTGATGAACGGCAGAATAATGACCACGTTTTCTGGAATAAAACATGTCGATGCATTACAAGCGGCCAGCTCGTCGGCAGCGCACGGAAATGTGACCGCGCCTAAGAGTGTGAGAACTAGTACCGATTTCACTAAGAAGTTTTTCAATGGATGACCTCGCTGTTGCCCTGTAGGCCAAAAAGTATACACCCAAAGCCCGAAGATTTGTGACGCAATTTCTCTCGAATTGTGGATTGCTGAGATTTAACACCGCCGCTCGTTGTGATCAACGGTTTCCGGGCTGAAAGGCATCGGCAGGTTTGCCCGCGCGGTGAGCGGTTGTCCGTTCACTTCGACGCCGGCGCCGGGGAAGAAGAACCATGGGTAGAAGTCGCCGCGCACCTGCCCGCCGAGCTCAGTATTGTCTCCCAGGCTCATCCGCACGACGCCCGCCGCAATATCTTTCTGCGGCCATGCGGCAAACGAATCGTAGCCATGCTTTGGGCAATGCATCATCAAAATATATTTCAGGCGTTTTCAGTTCCCTCCCATTTTTGCACCGGATGTCCGATGTCACAGTCAGGTCTCTGAGCACGGACGGCAATTTCGACATTTTAGAAGAAAAAAGTTGCGGGGAAAACGAGCCGGCCGGAGCATACGCTTAAGCCGCAGCTTGTCGTATCGTACGGTTACTCGTGCCTTAGGCAAGACATCGGATCCAGCTTCGCCGCCCGGCGCGCGGGAATCAGGCTGGCCGCCGCAGCTACCGCCAGCAGCAGGACAGTGCATCCCAGGAAGATCAACACGTCCGTCGGGGGCACGCCGAACAACAGGCTGCGCAGAAATCGCACAAGCTGGGACGCAGCGCCCAGGCCCATTGCTGCGCCAGCAGCGGCCAGTACGCATGCCTGCCACATCACCCGGCCCACGATATACCCGCGCGATGCACCCAGGGCCATGCGGATGCCGATTTCATGTGTCCTCTGTCCGACGGAGTACGAGAGCACGCCATAAATACCGATCGCAGCCAGCACGACGGCAAAGACCGCGAACAACGTCATGACAACCGCCTGGAACCGTCGCGGTGCAATCGCATCGGACACAAGCTGCTTCATCACCGCGACGTGTGTCACGGGCTGTTCTTTATCGAGGCGCCAAACTTCCGCCTTCGCCGCTCTCGCCAGATTTGCAGGACCTGAGGACGAGCGAATGGTTACCGCGAATTCGGGCGGAGCAAATTGCCCATACGACACGTACATGTAGGGCAGAACATCCGCTTCGATCCCGGAGGCACGAGTGTCATCCACGATGCCCACCACGGTCAGGGGAGGTGTGCGCTTCAACCGGCGCCCCAGCGGCGACGCTACCCCTGGCCACAAGCGCCGTGCAAGGCCCTGGCTCACAATGGCCACGTTCGGTTTTCCTGTGTCGTGAACATCGAAATCACGTCCCGCCTGCTGCCGAATGCCAAGCGTTGCAAAATAGCCGGGTGTGACGGCGCGAATCCGGGCGTCGACCCAATTGCTCTGCGTTGGGTCATCCTCTGCCAGCAGCCCCCACCCTTCTGCATCTCCCGTCAAAGGCAGCGTGGTGATTGCGGCCGCATGGGTCACACCGGGTAGCGCACCGCAATTGCCGACCAAGTGCTCCACGAATGCAGCCCGCTGCTGATCGTCGTATCGGGCCTGCGGCAGCGAAAGCTGCATGGTGAGAACATTTTCCGCGCGGAAGCCGAGCGAAACCGCAGACACCTTCACAAAGCTCCGGGCGAGCAGGCCCGCGCCGACAAGCAGAATCAGAGAGAGCGCGAACTCGCCGACCACCAGTGCCTCACGAAATCGTGACGGCGCGGACGTGGCTGCGCGTGCGCCCGCCTTCACCACGCTTCCCGGCGCGGCGCGTGCCACAAGCACCGCCGGAGCCACGCCAAAAATAATTGCGGTCAGAAATGCCAGACATAGCGAGAACCCGAACATGCGCACGTCAAGCCTGGCCGCGCCGAGCCCCGGGATTCCTGGCGGTGCCATCGCCATCAAACCTTTGAGGGCCCCCCATGCGATGGGCAGGGCCAGACCGGCCGCGCACACCGCCAACGTTACCGCCTCGGTGAATCCTTGCTGGATCAGGCGCCCTTGCGTCGCTCCTAGAGAATAGCGGATAGCGGCTTCCTCGCGTCGCCGTAATCCGCGCACCAGCAGCAGGTTCGCCACATTGGCGCAAGCGATCAACAGCGCCAGAGCCATGGCGCCGAGCAAGACCTGAATCGAGGTCCGCACTTTCCCCGTGAGGGCATTTTGCAAGCTTAGAACCGTGACGCTCTCCTGCCCTTCCTCGGGCCGAAGCTCGCGATTTCGAATTGCCGTCAACTCCTTCGCCGCGGCGATTGGCGTCACTCCAGGACGCAGGCGCGCCAGCATGGCAAAGTTGTAGCAGCTGCCGCAGGTACGTTCCCAGTCTTCGAGTCCCATGGGACGCCACATCTCCGCCGGCGGAAACGGGCCCACGTACACGTTGTGCTCGGGCCCTTCTGGAAAGCGAAAGCCGGGCGGCATCACGCCGATGACCGTGTACGGGAGGGCGCTCAGCCTCACGGTTTTGCCGAGAATTCTGGGATCGCCGCCGAACCGCCGCTTCCACAGCCCGTCGCCGATTACGACGACATTAGCTCGACCTTTTTGGTCTTCATCCGGCGTGAAGGTGCGGCCGAGCTGCGGCCTTACCCCCAGCAAATCGAAAAGCTCGGCGGAAACCCGAGCCGCCGGAATACGCTCCGGCTCGCCCGGTCCGCCGAGGTTGAAATTCCAGTTCACGAACAGTGCAGCGCGCTCGATGGAACGCGCCTTTTGACGGAACTGCTCGCATACGGGCGCAGGCATGGCGCCGCCCAGCGATACGGTAACCAGGCGTTCCGGCTGCGGATACGGTAGCGTGCGCAGCAGCGCGGAATCCGCCACACTGAAGATTGCGGTGGTCGCACCGATCCCCAGAGCCAGCGATAGGATGGCCGCCGCTGCAAACTCACGGTTTTGACGCAGCGAGCGGAGCGCGTACCGCACGTCCCTGGCGAACGCCTCGGTCGTTTGTGAGGCGCTTCGACTTTCGCCAGCCTCTGCGTTGTCGAAGTTCTCTGCAGGATGGACCTGGAACTGTCGTTCGGTTCCCACCCCCGGCTCGCGGTCACGCCGGATTCTCGATTTGAACAGCCGTTTCCAGGAGCGATGTAGCGTTCTCATGGCACCTCCGCGCGAACTCGAAGCCCCCGGCGAGTCCCGGCCTTCCAGCGGGTCTCCGGCATTCTTTTTAGGCCTTCTGCGGCAGCCCGGCTTAGTTTGATAGAAGTATGACAAGGCAATCCATAGAAGGCAATCGGATCAAGATATATGATTTAGGTAAATGCAAAAGTGGCCGGTGGTGCTGCTGACAGCCGGTTCGTGGTCGCATGCTATGATCGGCGCGAGGAAGCCATCCCTGTCCGCCATTTTTTTCATCCGCCGCATCGTGCCGGCGCTTTTGGCGTGCACGTGCTGCCGGGGTGCGGAAAAGATCCAAATCCTGCGGGATGAGTTCGGCGTCCCCCACATATTCGCCGCGACGGCTGAAGGTGCGTCGTTCGGCTCCGGATATGCGCAGGCGGAGGACCGTCTCGAAGAACTGCTGCGCAACTACCGCAAGGCCGAAGGTACGATGGCCGAAGTATTCGGCCCCTCCTGGTTCCGCCACGATTACCGGCAGCGCCTGTGGCGGCACCGGCGCGTCGCCCAGGAGCACTACCGAGATCTTGACGCCCGCTCACGAGGCCTGATCGAAGCGTTTCAAGCGGGCGTCAGGCAATTCATGACGGAGCATCCCGAACAGGTGCCTGTCTGGGCTCCTGAACTCGAGCCGTGGCAGGTCGTAGCGCTCGGCAGGTACATCATCTGGGGTTGGCCCGAGGGCGAAGCCGGGGGCGATCTGCGGCGGGGCGGAATTCAGCCCGATCCGGTCGAGTACCACGGATCGAACGAATGGCTCATTGCTCCGGCACGAACCGCCATGCATGCGCCGATCGCGCTGATCGACCCGCATCTTAGCTGGTACGGCGAGTTTCGCTTTTATGAAATGCGCATTTATGGCGGAGAACTCGCGGATTCGGGAGCGGCTATCGTCGGCGTGCCTTTTCCGACTCTGGGTCACAGCCGCTATATTTCCATTGCCATGACCACTGGCGGGCCGGACACCTCCGATGCCTACGAGGAGGAGGTGCGGGACGGCAAATACCGCTTCCGCGACGAATGGCGGCCGCTGCAAAATTGGACGGAAAACATCGGCGTAAAAGTCGGCGACAACGTGGATTTCAGGCCCGTAACTTTCGAATACACACATCACGGACCGGTGGTTGCGCACCAGAACGGGAAAACGTATACGCTCGCGGTACCGTACGCTGATGAATTCCGGCTCATGGAGCAGAGTTGGGCCATGGTGACCGCGCACAACTTGCGCCAGATGAAAACGGCGCTCGCCATGCGCCAGTACATGGCGCAGAACATCATGGTGGGAACCGTCGACGGCGACATCTATTACCTCCGCAACGGGCGCGTGCCCGTCCGTCCGTCCGGCTGTGATTCTTCTAAGCCCATGCCGGGAACCGGCGCCTGCGAGTGGCAGGGCATTCATCCGTTCGATGACCTGGTGCAGATGGAAAACCCGCCACAAGGGTACATGCAGAACTGCAACATCGCGCCTTGGGCCATGATGAAGGATTCGCCGCTTGTGCCCGAAAAGTACGCCGCGCATCCCTACCTCTACAATGCGGATCGCACGCCTACGCACCAGCGTGCTGCCGCTGTTCTTGAGGAACTGGCCGGCGCTACACGGGTCGATGTTGCCCAGGCGCTCGGCATCGCGTTCTCTACGGAAGTTTATGGTGCCCGTTCGTGGCAGGAGAGCATACGCAAGGCCGGCGTTTCCGGCGCATTCACAACGAGTATTCTAGACTGGAACCGCCGCAGCGACGCCGCATCCGCTGGCGCACTCGCCTTCTATCTTTTCAAAAGTGCGCTTGACGAGCGCGGCAAACTCGTTGAGCCACCAGCGGATCTGACCGACGAGGCCGTGCGCGCAGCGCTCGGTTCCGCAGAGCAGCGGTGGCAGACTGAATTTCCGTCCGGCGCGGTTTTTGGAACCCTCTTCCGCGTCGGCCGCGACGGCTCGTCGCGAACCTGGCCGGTCGGCGGCGGAACATTGCCGCGTGTGGCTATGTCGACTCCTCGAGCCGTCAGCTTCGAAAAGAAGGGAAATATTATGCTCGGCCACGGCGGCCAGACTTCTACTCAGCTCGTGATTCTCACCACCCCCCCGCAGTCCTGGATGGTTATCCCGCTCGGGGAAAGTGACCATCCGGATTCCCCTCACTTCGACGACCAAGCAGAAAAACTTTTCAGCCAGGCCAAGGTCAAACCCACTTATTTTTTGCGCCGCGTGGAACTTGAGAAACACGTTACGGCGGAAAAGGATCTGACTTATTCCTCACCTCGTAACGGTCTATAAAATCAATTCGGCCGTATTCGATGACAGGGATGCGGCGTTTTTGACAGCGGCGGAACGCGAGCGAGCCGCTCGTTATCATTTCCAAGAGGATCGCAAGCGCTATACCGCCGGCCGCAGCACCTTGCGGCGCCTGCTTGCCCAAAGTACCGGCATTGCGCCTTCGGAACTGGTCATACTTGAAGCCGAATGGACAAAGCCCCGGCTGGAACTGCCGCCCGATATCCCTTCCATTTTTTTTAATGTTTCACATTCAGGAGATTTTGTCCTGTTGGCGGTATCCGATACGGTCGAAGTCGGTGTAGATATCGAGCAGGTTCGCGCCGATTGCCCCATCACGGATTTAGCTCGGAGATACTACTCGCCCGCCGAATTTCAGTATCTCGAGACACTCCCCTCTGATCAGCGGCTTCGCGATTTCTATCGCTTCTGGACGATCAAGGAAGCGGTATTGAAATGTGCCGGGCTCGGCTTGTCAGTGCCTCCCCATGTCGTGGACATTCGCCTGAAGGAAGATGGGATACCGGAGCTCCATTGTCTTGATGGAAACAGGATGTTTTTGGCGCAAATCAGCGTGCGAGAGTTAGCCGTGGCCGAAGGATATGCGTCCGCGCTTGCGCTGAAAACCCAAGACAAAATCTCGATTAATCTCGCTTAATCATCAGAAATTCCTGATTTGTACTAGTACTTCTGTCGTCCCCCAATGGATAATCCCTTATTGACCTAACAGTAAAGGGTAGCAACAGTAGTAAGCAAGGTATCTTATGCGGATCGGAAACGCCACTTTCTTATTTACCATCATTGTCTTACTAGCCGGAACGCCGGTCGGGGTTGCGGCGGTGGAACGGCATGCCGCACCTATGGTCGTGGCACAAGCTCCAAACTGCCCGCCTGGGCTAACGGAAATCTCTTTTGATCCTGGACCTCCGGCAGTACTGATTTGTTCGGGACCTGCGGGACCTCCTGGACCCATGGGCCTTATGGGACCGATGGGTCCTCAAGGGCCCAACGGCTCGGCGGGTCAGCCGGGTGCTCAAGGGGCTCCAGGCGCGCAAGGCGCTGCGGGACCTCAGGGCCCCGCAGGTGCACAAGGCCCGGCAGGCCCGGCAGGAGCTGCAGGTCTGGCAGGACCGGCCGGAGCCGCAGGCCCCGTGGGTCCCGCAGGACCCGCCGGCTCTCAAGGCCCCGTTGGTCCGGCAGGGCCCGTAGGCCCCACTGGCTTGCAAGGCGCAGTTGGACCGGCAGGCCTTATTGGGCCGGTAGGACCTCAGGGCCCTGCTGGCCTCGCAGGACCCATGGGGCCGATGGGGCCGAAAGGCCCGTCAGGGCCCGCAGGCGTAACTGGACCACAAGGACCTCAAGGGCCGATCGGGCCACAAGGGCACCCGGGCGTGGGCCTGAATCCGATTCAAATCGGCATGCTGAGATGGTCGCAAGCGGTTATTTCTGATGACGTTACGGTTGGTAACTCTCCCTCCGGGCTAGCCTTCGACGGAACGAACCTCTGGGTGGCACAAACCGGCAGTAGCCAGATTACAAAGATCCGGCCGTGGGACGGAACGATTCTCGGGACTTTCGATATGGGCGTGCAGGGGGCGAATCCTGGCTCTATCGTATTCGATGGGCGGAACTTATGGGTTGCCGCCCACGACGGCACGGTGCGCAAAATGCGAGCTTCCGACGGTGTCGTCCTTGGCACCTACACACTGACCGGGGCGAGTTCTGCGCTGGCATTTGACGGCCTGAACATTTGGACCGCGGCAGCGGCTAAAGACAGCGTGGCGCAACTCAGCTCGAAAACGGCTGGACTGACGTTGGCCACCATCACGCTGCCGTCTGGTGCGGCGCCGTCCGGGCTGGCCTTCGACGGGGTGAACATCTGGGTGACTCACGAAGGCAGCAACACGATTTCAAGAATCTGGACGGTAGACAACAGCAAGACCGGGACCTACCACGTGGGGCACGCGCCGCGGGGAGTGGCCTTCGACGGTATGTACATCTGGGTGGCTAATTCGGCAAGCAATACCGTATCGAGACTTCTGGCGAGCGACGGCAGCGCGCAAGGCACGTTTGCCGTAGGCCACGGACCCACTGGAGTAGTGTTCGATGGCAACAACATTTGGGTGACCAACCAAGGCGACAACACCGTCTCCAAATTGCGCGCAACAGACGGTTTGCCTCTAGGCACGTTCCCCGTAGGCCAGGGACCTACGGCCATCGCGTTCGATGGGGCAAACGTGTGGATTGCGAACACCGCGGGAAATACGCTCTCGAAGCGTTAAGTTTGCGCAGAGGATCAGGCCCGTGCCGCGCTCAGCGACGGATCTGCAATAGCTGCCAGCGATTGTAATTGCGTACGCACAGCGGTCAGGGGCTCGAGTAATGCTTCCGTGCTCACGCCCGCCCAGCCCCAGCTATACAACACCAGCCGGACCTCCGTGGCCATCATCGTGGTGGTGAACTGAAACTGCTGCTTCATAATCATTCCGGCCAGGTCATGGCGTTCGACCGGAGAGTGGACCATCAGGATTTTGAGGGCCTTGCAAACGCGATGAAAATCGGCGGCAAGCTGGTGCATGTAAGCGCGGAAGAGAGTGATCCGCGCCTTGCGGAACTTCTTCTCCACTTTACTGCTGGCTCCGGGCTGCGAATGCAGGAAATCCCGGTCGGCATCATCCAACAATCGCTCCATCGCACGATAGCGCGATGGGCTGAACATACCCTCCCAATCCTCCATCGGCAGCGGCACGGCGACGCGATCTCGCGCGGTCAAACGCCTGATTAACAGCACAAAACCTGCGACGGGCAGGGCGAACACCAGAGTTGCGACCACAGTCATCGGGTTCATAGCCTCTCCCATACAGTTTCATCTTACGGGGGCCAGTACGTGATTTACAATCCTCCATTTGTACTTATACCGATAGTTAGCAGAGAATCCGGATAATTCGCCTAAATTCGCGCCCATATTAAGCTTAAAGCTATCTAAGGAGAGCTACAGATACTTAGGGGAGACAGCCTAAAATAATGGCAGTAAATGAGTCAGCGACTCTGGAAGCGCATTTGCGTTCTGTGCGTTTGCGCTCTCGCGCCTTCGGTCGTTGTGGCGCAACGCTACAGCTTCAAGTACTACAGCCAGGAGCAGGGCCTGGAAGACCTCACGGTGAGTTGTCTTTACCAGGACCGCACCGGCTTCCTTTGGCTGGGTACCATGAACGGACTGTTCCGATACGACGGCGAGCACTTTCAAGCGATGATGGGGCTGCCTTCGACGCGCATCGTTGCGGTCACGGAAACCGCAGCCGGACAACTGCTGGTGGCGACGCGCGAAGGCTTGGTCATTCGCGAGGGTGGACAGTTCCACCGGCTTGGTCCGGAGGAAATGCGAAACTTTGCGGGGCCGGAGAGCCTTGCGGTCAGTGACCCGGACAAAGTCTATGTGGCCTCTCCGAACGGATTGTGGATAGGCCGCTCAGGATCCGGACCCGAATCCATCGAATTCCGCAAATTCGTTTTACCGAAGGGAGTGGGAAACGGCGGCATCTACTCGGCCTACCTGGATGGGCACCGCGAACTCTGGTTCGGCTGCGACACTCGAATTTGTCGCCTGGCCGACGGAGAAGTGACGGTGCTAGGGCCTGAGGCAGGAGTTCCCACCGAGCAGTGGCATGCCATTGCCGAGGATGGTCATGGCCGCCTGTGGATTCGGAGCGGGACTGCGATGGCGGTGCGGGAAGCGGGTAGCCGGGTATTTACGGCAGTGAAGAACATTCCCGAGTCCAGCACGGTGGAGAGCCTTTACGTCGACCGGCAGGGCAGGCTACTGGTGCCCACCCGGCTTGGCCTCATGCGCGGGGACGGCAGAAATTGGGAGCGAATTGACACGGCCAACGGCCTGGCAGTGCGCGATACCTGCCTCGCGCTGCAGGATCGCGAGGGATCCATCTGGATCGGACTGACCGGTGCGGGACTGGCGCGCTGGCTGGGGAGCGACGCCTGGGAGAACTGGACGGAAGGCGAGGGACTGGCGGGCAGCACGGTCAAACAGATCTATCGCGATCGCCAAGGTATCCTCTGGGTCGGGACGGACACGAGCTTGCAGCAGTTCACGAAGGCGGGCCGGCCGGGACGTGCCTGGGGAGTGCGGGAAGGGCTGAGCGGCCACCCGGTTCGGGCGATTACCGAAGACGGTAGCGGCGCGATCTGGTTCGGCATGAGTCCGGGCGGAATCGGAAGGCTGGAAACGAAAACCGGCAAACTGAAATTCTTTGGACCTTCCAACGGCTTGGGCAGTACGCTGATTGTTTATCTGCACTGGGACCGCCAAGGTATTTTGTGGGCAATCACGCGGAACGGCCCAGGTTATCGCGGTCGACGCGTGGGCGATTCCATCCGTTTTGAGCCCGCTATCAATCCCATCACGGGAGAGCCGATTGATCGCGTGATCGAAGGTCAGGACGGCAACTTATGGATTGCGAGTCACAGCGGCCTCTATCATCAGACGGGCGGCACATGGCAGGGGTTTACCCGTGTTGACGGCCTACCTGCTGGGGATATCGAAATCCTAAAGGAAGGCCCTGACAGATCGGCCTGGTTCAGCTACAAAGAGAGTTTCGGGTTGTGGCGCATCGTGCCGGGTGAGCCGAAGAAGATCGAGCACTTTAGCAAGCGCGAGGGCTTGCACTCCGATGATCCCAGTTCATTTGGATTCGATGCCGCGGGGCGGCAGTGGATCTCGACCGACAACGGAATCGACGTGCTCGCAGGACAGCGCTGGCGACATTTCACCACAGAAGACGGATTACTCTGGAACGACTGCTCCGGTAACGCACTCATGGCTGACGCCGATGGCGGCATGTGGATTGGTGTAAACCTGGGCATATCGCACTTCCGGGCGACGGGTGGATGGCAGCCTGAGACCCCCTTTCCGGTTGTACCGACCTGGATCCAATACGGCGGCCAGACGCGGGAACCGGCGGGTATGATTCAATTGCCTTACCAGCACCGGTCCTTTCAGGTCGGACTCGCGGCGCTCAACTTTTCGCATGAAGCCCATCGCGTGTTTCGCTACCGGCTGGCGGGCGTTCAGGACGATTGGGTAGAGACGCCGCACGGTGTCGCCAGTTTTTCGAATGTACCCGCTGGATTGCATGAACTGGAATTCACGGCTCGGACCGAGAACGCGGTCTCCCCGCCGGCACGGCTCTCGATCACGGTGCTGCCGGCCTGGTGGCAGCAGTGGTGGCTGATTGCGATGGAATGCCTGGCGGCGGGATTTCTGATCCGGTATCTGCTCAACTGGCGCCTGAGTGTACTGCGACAACGTCAAATTCAACTGGAGTCAGCGGTACAGACGCGCACGCAGGAGCTGAGCCGGCAGAAGACGCTGGTGGAGCAAAAGAACCAACAAATTGAACGCCTGCTGCTGCAGGCCAACGAGAACAGCCGGTTGAAGGACCAGTTCCTGGCGAACATGAGCCACGAAATCCGCACGCCCATGAACGCGATTATCGGCATGACGGAGTTGGCTCTGGACACTCCGGAGCGGCAGGAGCGGCAGGAGTATTTAAACGACGCTCTGGCAGCGGCACGCAACATGCTGGGTATTCTGAACGAGATCCTGGATCTTTCGAAGATCGAGGCAGGCCGCATCGAGCTGAACCACGTCCATTTTTCACTACGGGAGGTTGCGGAACACGCGTTGCGCACGTTCTATCCCGTGGCGCAGCAGAAAGGGCTCGAGCTGCGTTCGACGATTCAGGAGACTGTACCGGACCGCGTAGTGGGCGATCCCACGCGGGTGCGGCAGGTGCTGCTCAACCTGATCGGCAACGCCATCAAGTTCACCGAGCGCGGGCACGTTGCGATGCACGCGAGCGTGGAGCAGCAGGAGCCGGCGTCGGCGCGAGTGGTATTTGCTGTATCCGACACCGGGCCTGGCGTCCCGAAGGAAAAGCTCCAAATGATCTTCGAGCCGTTCCGGCAGGCCGATATTCTGCACTCTAAGGCAGGTGCCGGGCTGGGGCTCGCGATCAGCACAAAGCTGGCGTCCCTGATGGGCGGCGGAATTCGAGTGGAAAGCGAGACGGGGAAAGGCTGCACCTTCTACTTCACGGTACAGTTTGGACTAGACCCGGAGACGGGCGGATCCCATGACCTGTCGCGTCTGGGAGAGACACTAGCCAGGGGAAACCAGGTTCCCGCAATTTCCTAGATGTTCGACGCCGCCGGCGGCGGGCCGGAAAGCCGCCGCCCTTGTTACTGTTTTTCCACCACGAGCACGGCAAAGGTGCCAGGTTTCGTCCGCATGCGGCCGGCCTTGCCATTGGCTGCGGGTATCTGCTCAAACTCGGCAGTGGAGAGGAACAGGCGCTTCGATTTAGGATCGTACGCCATGGTTTTGGCCCCGCGCTGCGTCGGAATGCTGCCGAGCGATTCGTAATCGGACGGGCTCTTCTGACGGATGACCGATACAGTGCCTTCGCCGTTGGACGTGAAAATCAACTGGTTATCGGCATCGAACGCGACAGCGTCGACGCGCTCGCCGATGGGAAGCGTAGTGATGACTTTACCGTTGGTGGAATCCATCACGGCAAGGACTTTGCTCCGGCAGCCGATGAACAGGCGCGAGTTGGCGGGATCGATGGCGAGTCCTGTGGGCGTCTTTCCGCCGGTGATCGGCCACTTGTCTTTGACGGCGAGGGTTCTTGGGTCGAAGCGGACAACTTCGGCTTCCTCCTCGAGATTCACAAAGCCGCTGCCCTTGCCATCGACCACCGCAGCCTCGGCGCCTCCTCCCAGGTCCACCTTCCCGATGACCGTCTCTTTCACCGGGTCGATAGCCGTGATGACTTTACCATCGCCATGACAGACCAGCAGGCGTTTTGTGTTGGGATCGTAAGTAATGAAGTCCGGATCGGCGGCGACGGAGATCTTCTTGATGGTCTGGAAGGTGTTCGTATCGAAGACGGACACAGTCCCGTTACCACCATTCGTAGTGAAGCCGCGGTGAAGATCGGTCACGATGGCAATTCCATGCACGCCGGGAGTGTCCGTCACTTTGCCAAGGATCTTGCCTGTATCCGCATCGAGCACGTTTACTTGGGCTCCGTGCGAAAGGTAGAGACGGTTCGAGTCGGAATCGAACGTGACATAGTCGAAGCCCCCGTCTCCTGGAACGGGGTATTTCTTCGTGACCTTGTATCCGGGCGCACCGGCCGCGGAAACGGACAGCGTCGTTACGGTGAGGAAAGCCGCTAGACGAGAAATGGAAGTAATCGACGACATTAGAGAATCTCCTGGAGAACGATGAACCATTGTGGACTGCAAGAGATGAAAGTACGATGAATCGCGCGTGTACTCACGAGGGCGGGGTTGTAATCAAAACGTCACGTGAGCGCAAGCTTGAGGCTGATATCTACTTTGGTTGACATCACCATGCGCACTTTGGCGGCGGCCCTGATCAAAAGTTTGGACCTGCCGGGGCGATCCCGTTACAATAGGACCCATATAGAAACAGGAGTGTAGCCACGGCACACCTGGTTGTCAGTATCGAGCAGGAGCAGCAGCAGTGCGCCATCGAGCCCGGAGCTCCCTGCCGCATTGGCCGCAGCCCGCATAACACGATCGCGCTTCCTAATGAAGCCGTTTCGCGTGCCCACGCCATGGTGCAGTTCACGGATTCCGGGTCCTGTTTTCTTTACGACCTCGATAGCCGAAACGGAACCCTGGTGAACGGGCGGAAAGTGACCGTGCCGACGATGTTGCGTCACGGCGACCGCATTACGATTGGCCCTTACACGCTGGGGTTTGTCAACGAGAACTTTGTGCAACCGGATGGCACGGCCGCAACCGCCCCTTCCACGCAGGTTGGCGCTCAACAGCAGCAGGTGACCACCCTTGTGATTAACCTTCGGGATGCCGCCGCGTTGGAGCAGCGCTTGGGTGAGGTGCGCTTCGGGCAGATTGTCGCGGCTCTACACGAGCAGGCGGGGGTGATTTTGGACGACATGGGGGCATGGGCGCACAAGCCGGTGGGGCCGGCGATTTTGGGCGTTTGGCTGCACCGCTCCGTCAAACCTCCGCTGCATGTTGTCCTCTCGGCCTTTGAAAGTGTTGCGAGAATCGCACGCGCGGCGGCCGCGTTGCAAACGCAGTTTGAGCTGGATACTGTGGTGCGCGTGAGCGCCGGTATTGAGACGGGCAGCGCATCCTTAGAAAATTTGGACAACCGGAGCAACACGGATTTGGCAGCACTGGACGACGCCGTCAATCGGACGTTTCAAATCCACTCGAGCGTCGCCGGGACTGACCGCGAGATCGCCTTCGGCGCTGCCACGGGGGACATTCTGCTGCAGGGCGTGGCGCTCACGGATATCGCGCAACGGCAAAGCACCGTGCTGGGCGGCGCCGGGGAGGCTGCATCCCTGTGGGTGATGAGCCTGGACGCGCTCAGCCGGATGCTGGTGGCTCTGCCGCAGAGAACCGTGCGCATTGCGTTGCCGTGAACTGCGCTGAGTGCGGATATCAGAAACGGTTTACAGCGCCACGATAACCACTAGTCGTGAATTCCTAGCATCCATTTGCGATCTTGATCTCTTCTTCCCCGCGGCATAAAGTCAACCCTGCATCTGACATCCTCATTTTTGCGGAGCGCGAATGCCCAAAACTGCGCGGAAGTGGACTCAAATTAGATCGCGTTGCCTCGCGTGGGTAGCCCGCTCGCGCGGAACGGTTGTGCTGTTCTCGGCGCTGGCGATCATAGGTAGCGCGCAAGCACAAAATACCTTGACGCTCTCCTCCGGATCCGTAGCCGCAGGTGGGAGCGTTTCGTTGGATCTGGACTTGAACGCGCCTGGCGCGCCGCAACCGGCGGGTGTGCAATGGACTCTGCTTTACTCCACGGCCGATTTCACTTCGGTCAACATCTCCGCGGGCCCGGCCGCCACTGCGGCCGGCAAGTCGCTCTCGTGCAACCCTGGCAGCGGATCCATTAACTGCGTAGTTTTTGGAATCAACCAGAACATTATGGGGAGCGGCGTCATCGCGACGGTCGCCCTCACAACCTCTGTTACGACGACCGATACGTCTTCCGCCGTGCAGATCACGAATGCGTCGGCGACAGATATTTCCGGCAATGCGCTTCCCATTAGCGCAAGTGGCGGAACGGTAACCATCAGCCAGCCAACCACCGTAACTGGTCTAGCCTGCTCACCGAATCCTTTGACGACGCCGGGTACTGCGTCCTGCACGGTGACGCTGTCCGCGCCGGCGCCGGGCGGAGGGCTGTCGGTCTCGCTCGGAGTTTCAGGCGGAAGTTTGAGTGTTCCGGGAGCGGTCACCGTACCTGCCGCCGCGTCCAGCACGACCTTTAGCGCAACGGCAGCAAGTGTGAGTTCGACGGTCACCGCCACAATTGTGGCTTCGCTGGGTGGATCATCGCAAAGCTTTTCAATCCAACTGGTCCCGCCACCGCCACCACCGCCCCCGCCACCACCACCTCCGCCACCACCACCTCCGCCACCCGCAAATCCCACCGTCAGCGCACTGGTTTGCAGCCCGGCGACACTACAGTCACACGGGTCGGCCATTTGCACGGTAACGCTATCGGTCGCGCCGGCTGGCAGCGGAACAGCAGTCTCCCTGCAGCTCAGCAGCAAGGCGCCGCTCAGCATTCCGCCGTCCGTGACGGTTCCAGTCGGAGTTACGGCCGCATCGTTTTCGGCAGTCGCGGGCAATATCAGCGCCAACCAGACCGTCAGTTTGAACGCCGCTCTAAACGGAAGCTCGGCGAGCTGTTCTCTTGCTCTCCAGGCCGTGACTACTTCGAAGCATCACCATTAGGAGCTAGTTGGGCATAGCCGGCTTCCCCGCGGTGGGAATCAGTTGGAGTTGGGCGCTTTCGCGGCTGCCTTCTTGAATCGTGCGCAGCTCACCGAGGGCTTCGTACTTTTTGACGAAATCCGGGTTCTCGTACGCGCCGTCTTCTATTGCTTCCCACGCGAACAGTTTGTAGCTCCCCGGCGCAATACCCTTCACTGTAAAGCGCCCGTACTGATCGGTAGCCGTTTCTCTGTACAGCCGCGACAGACTGCGCCTCGGCTCGTTGGGCACAAGGACGACACTCGCGCCGGGCTCCGGCTGATCCTGTGCGTTCAACACCACGCCTTCCACCTGGCCTCCGTTGGCACTGAGAGTGACTTCCAGCGAACCGGCGACTCCACGGCTAAAATCCAAGCCCGAATCGAGCACATCCTGATCTCCCACGCGCGCGGATTTGAGGTAATAGCGGTCACCGAAACCAAAGACGTTCACGCGGTAGTGCGTGGGCTCGACATCCGTAACACTGAAGCTGCCGTCCGGCCGGATGCGGCCAGCAGCGCCCATGCCCGATTCTCCTTCCAGCCAGACGGTTGTCTGGTTCGATGCTTCGAGCGCTCCCCCTTCGACGCGTACTTGGCCCTTCAGTTCGCCGGGAGCGCCAAATTCCAGAACGAGGTTTTCGATGTCGTTTTCGTGAACGTCAACCGGCAACCGAGCCTGCGAGTACCTTCCTTCCATGCGCTTCGCCGCCACGACATAATAGTTGCCCGGCACCACGCTCTTGATCTCAAAATTACCTTGCGCATCCACGCTGGCAAAAGCATTGCCGCCAAACATGTACCTCGACTCTTCTCGTTGCTGCAAATGAACCCCGGTCATCTGCATATTTTGTTTCGAGGCGGGATCGATCACGCGGCCCTTTACGTGGACCGTGCGCACGCGCACCATGGCGATATCGATCCCGCGCACCAAGCTCCCAGCTTCCAGATCGATCGGCTTTGCTCCCGAGGGGTCGGTTGCCCCGGGATAATACACGGGCGCGTAACCGCGGCCGCTGTCGTATTGCTGGTGGCGGCCGCTGTAATCGTTGGGCATGGCGCTCAGATAGTATCGGCCCGGAGACAAGCCGTACATGCGGTAGTCCCCCAGATCGTTGGTATTGGCCTGTTCGCAGTTCTCCAGTTGCTGCTTCCCGTGCCGGAACGAGTAGCGGAGCAGAAAAACGCCGACATTCGGCAGCGGCTCTCCATCATCATCCAGAACGCGGCCCGTAATCACGGCCTGCGGTGACATGCGCACCTCGAAATGATTGAGATGCTGGCCGGGGTCGAGTGACAGGACCGGTCGCGCGCGCACCGTGGTGCCATTGGCCGCGCCATCCGCGTAACCTCGCTTGTTCGCGCTCAGGCGGTATTGCCCAGGCTCGACGTCGCGAATCGTGAACCGTCCGCCCGCGGTGCTCACGGTTTCGTAGCGCTCGTTATCCGCGCCGCCGGTCCGCCAAAGGGAAATAGCGACTTTCATTAGCGGCTCGCCGGTAATCGAGTTGACCACGCGGCCCTCTAGTAAACACGATTCCAGCTTTGCCCGCGGCGATTGCTGTGAATGCAGGTTCGCCGCCACCAGGCTCAAGATCAAGCACCATCGGCTTCGCGAGAGCATGCTTCACCTTCCGGAGTTGTTCGGCGTTGCATCCGCGGGGATCACTTTCAGCTGCACATTTTCACGCGCGCCCTCGCGAATCGTGACGCTTTCGCCCTGATTTTCATACGGCTCAAGAAACTCGGGATTCAGGTATGCACCTGCCTCCACTTCCTCCCAGGCAAACAGCTTGTAGTCGCCGGGGGTGACACCTTTCATCGTGAAATGCCCGGATGTATCGGTCATGGCGTGCTGGAACAATTCCTCGTGTTCACGGTGTTTGGAATCCGGCACCAGAACCACGGCTGCGCCCGGCGCCATTTGTCCGCGCGGGTCCGCCACGGAGCCGTCTATTTGGCCGCCATTGGGATTGATGAGAATGTCCAGCATTCCCGCGCCACCGCGCGTCAAATCCAACCCCGATTCCAGCACGTCTGCATCGCCGAATCGTGCCGACTTGACGAAGTATCCCGGCGGCAAACCGCGCACGATCAGCGAGTAACTATCTGCATTGACATTTTCGAATGTCAACGAGCCGTCGTTGGCCACTGGAGAAAACGAATTTCCCGTGAACACCGGACCGCGCCCTGACAACAGCACCTGGATCGCGGCCAGGTTCACTTCCGCCGAACCCTCCGCGCGCACTTGGCCTTTCAATATCACCGGCGGAGCCGGCACCAAATTGAGGTCATCCAGGTTCGAGTTCCCAACGTCCAGGTTTTGACGCACCATGCGGCGTGCGTTCTCGCCCTGCCAGCGCGCGACAAGCACGTATGAGCCTGGAACCACGTCGCGGATCTCAAATGCTCCATCTCGCGCCCGCGTGGATCCCCGGGCGGCGTTATTGAAGAGCAATGAATCCTTAGGCATCAAGGTAACAAACGCAAACATCGTCGATTCTGCGCCGTCGGGATTCACAATGTGTCCGCGAATGCGAACCGTGCGTGTCTTGCGAAGCTTGATGTCGATGCTGCCGAGAACGCTCCCCGCAGTTAGTTGCACCGGTGTAGCTGCCGTCGGGTCATTCGTCCCCGGAAAATAGGTCGGCGCATATCCCTGACTGGCCTCCGCGGTCGGTTTGCGGTCTTGCACGACACCCATACCGTTAGAGGTCCGATAAGAGGCGCTTAAGTAGTACTTTCCAGGCTCCAGTCCGAAAATCCGATATTCGCCTTGATCGTCCGTGGATGACGACCCTGGAGATGCCATCTGACGCTTGCCGCGAATATACATGTAGCGCATGGCGCTGATCTGCGCGCCCTCAACCGGTTCACCGTCCTCATCGACCACCTTGCCCGTAATAACGCCCTGAGGGATCATGCGAAAGACCAGGTCGCGGCGGTGCTGGCCGGGATCGAGCACCAGCGGAGCACCCTGATGGTTCGGGCCATGAGAGCCGTACCGGAAGTCGACAAAGCCGTTGCGCTCTGCGGATAAGCTGTATTGCCCTGGATCGAGACTCTCGATGACAAAACGTCCGCCGGCATCACTCACGGCACCGTGGGAAGAATTGTTCGGGCCGCCCTGGGCAATGATCTGCGCCTTTTTGAGAGGCTCGCCCGTCAGCGAGTTCACCACCTGCCCCTCGAGCGTGCATATGTCTTCGGGCCTCGTGGGTTGAGGCGGCGGGATGGTGGCGGGCTGCCCCGTACCGGGTGGCGTCGAACCGGGAACCACCACCTGCGCAACGGCAGGCAGGGCTAAACAGAGGAGAACGAACCAAGTGAAACGCATGCACGTCTCCCAGGATCGAGTATAGGACGCGAGCCGTCCGGTTTCCGTTACGCCAGCCAGGAGTCCAGGTGTTCGCGGACAAACCGGTCATCGTTCAAATGCGGGTAGGCCCGGTACACGCGATCAATTTCTTCCATTTGGCCGGGCGAAAGGTCTTCGGCGGGGTTCAGGCACCAGCGGCCCGGGAGTAAACCCTGGCGGCGCAGGACCTCATGCAGACCCGCGATGCAGCCCGCAAACGCGTTGGCCGTATCAAAAAAGGCTGCGTTGGAATCCGTTACCTCGATTGCACGCGTGAGCCATCCCGGGCACTCTGGCTCTTTTTGGACACGCTCCAGCAGTTCCACCGCGCGCCGCGTCCACACTGCCCAATGACCGAGCAGCCCCCCTACGATTCGTATGGTGCGCCCGGCGAATTCGAATGGCGTCAACAGATCGACCACGATGCTGTCATCGTTGCCGGTATAGAGAGCGATGTCACCGGCGCGTCCGGATTCCGCCACGGCGCGCACGACATCGATGGTCTGGTATCGATTAAAGGGCGCCATCTTAATGGCGACGACGTTTTCAATCTCGGCAAAATCGCGCCAGAATTCGTAGGGCAGCACGCGCCCGCCAACCGCCGGCTGCAAATAGAAGCCGAAAACCGGGATTACGGCGGCGACAGCGCGCACGTGCGCCACCAGCTCGGGAACGCTTGCCTGGCGTAGCGCCGCCAGGCTGAGCAGTCCCGCGTGATAGCCGAGCCCCGCCGCCAATTCGGCTTCTTTGACGGCCTGCGAGGTCGGTCCGACAATGCCGGCGACACGAATCGCACCGGTCGAGACCATTTCTTCCATTGCCAGCCGGAGCACCGGCTCGTACAAATCTACTTTGGGATCGCGAATCTCGAACTGTGTCGTGTGCACCCCGACTGCGACGCCGCCCGCACCAGCCGCCAGGTAGTAACGCGTGAGCGCGCGCTGTCGCCGTTCATCGAGTTTGCGGTTCGCATCGAGCGCCAGCGGATGCGCAGGAATCACGACACCGCGCCGCAGCTTATCTCGCCAGTTTTCCGCCTGCGCCATCAGAACCGTCCGTCGCGCCGTTCGAAATGCGTGGGCTTCGCCAGCGTTGCGCCGCCCATGCCGATCCAGTCCGATACCCACTCGATCATCTGCTCCACGGTAACCGTTGGATACCCAAACTGCCTGTGACATCGGGCAGCATTGTTAAGCAGAGCCGTACCTGATTCGGTCCCTTCAAAGGCAGGCTCGATACCAAACCGCTCGCCAAAACGCTGCGCGATCCACCGCACGGGCACGGTTTCCGGCCCGGTAACGTTGAGAATCGCGGGCGGCGATTGCGCCAGGCCGAACGAACGCAGCGCGACGGAGTTCGCATCGCCTTGCCAGATCACGTTCACGTGCCCCATCGCGAGGTCGATCGGCTTCCGCTCAAACACCTTCTGCCCAATGTCCAGCAATACGCCATAGCGCAATTCAACCGCGTAGTTCAGCCGTAACAGCGTGATCGGTGTCCGGTTGCGCTCCGAGAAGAACTGAAACACTCGTTCTCGCCCGAGCACCGATTGTGCGTACTCGCCGACGGGACCGGGCAGCACATCCTCGGTTGCGCCTCCATGCGTCAGCGGCACCAGCGGATAGACGTTGCCGCTGGAAAACGCCACAATGCGCGCGGCGGCGTAGCGATCGGCCACCAGTGCGGGCAGCAGCGTGTTCATGGCCCAGGTGAGATGCTCGGCTCCAGTTGATCCAAACTTCCGCGCCGCCATGAAGAGCACGTTAGGAGCGTCCGGCAGCGCCGCCAGCGCGCCCGGCGCGAGCAGATCGACGCTGACCGTTTCGATACCCGAAGCTTCCAGGTCCTCGCGAACCTCCGGATCCGAGAATCGCGCCACACCAATGATGCGCTTGGGGAACTTGGCGCGCTCGCAGGCGCGCTTCGCCCGCTTGGCCAGGCTCGGCCCCATCTTGCCGCCGACACCAAGAATCACCAAGTCGCCCAGCATCTCTGCCATAGCGCGCGCATCCGCCTGCGTGGGTTCCGAGAGCAGATCCTCGAGTTGCTGTTCGCTTGCGATCATCAGCGCTTATACCCGATCTTACGGAGGAATTCGCGGCGACGGGCGGCATCTTCCTCTGTCTCGATGCCTTTGGGCGACGCTCCGTCAATTACTCCCATGACGCCTCGACCTTGCTCGTTTTCGGCCACGAGGACAGTTACGGGATTCGCCGTTGCACAGAAAATCGAGCAGACCTCGGGAACATCCTTGATCCGCCCCAGCACGTTGATCGGATAACCGTCGCGCATCGCAATCACGAACATGTGGCCCGCGCCTACCGCCGCAGCGTTCCTGGCCGCCATACTGGCGAGTGCGTCATCGTTGCCGTCCACTCGCGTCAAGCAGGGTCCCGATGCCTCGTTAAATGCCACGCCGAACTTCATTTGCGGAACCGTGTTGACCAGTGCTTCGTAGAGATCTTCCACGGATTTGATGAAGTGGGATTGGCCCAGGATGATATTTCCACCTTCTGGAATTTCCAGCGCGACCGATTTCAGCTCCATGCGAATATCCAGGATACAACGTGGGACGATGATGGTATGGCCGACCGGCATCGCAGCGTGCCTGAAAATTCCCCCGGCGATTTCTTCGTCGATGAAACTTGTATTGATTGCGATGCGTGCCGCCAGCTTGCTCCGGAAGTGTTCGCCGACGCCGGGTCGTATTCCTATGTGCATACTCAGCCGCAAACGCCCGAATCCGTGCGCCACGCATCGCAAGCGTTGTTAGCGTGCCCCACTGGCTCCATCGGAACGCTCCATCCTACGTCCGCCCGCCAAGCAAAAGCTGATTTTCCGATGCGGCTAGAAGATGGGGTTTACTACTGCGGCTACCATTCGCCGAAATCCTTCGGCGGCAGTAGCTATTTCGTCTCGCGTCCGCAGGGCAACTGGCTGATCGATTCACCGAAGTATCTTCCCCAACTCGTCGATCAGTTCGAAAAGCTGGGCGGCATTGCGTGGATTTTTCTGACGCACCGCGATGACGTTGCGGACGCCGCGAAATACGCGGGGCATTTCGCCGCCCGGCGTATCATCCATAGAAGGGAGTTGTCAGCCCAGCCGGATGCGGAGCTGATACTCGAGGGACTCGATCCTTTTCCGCTCGCGCCGGGCTTTCTCGCCATTCCCACGCCCGGCCATACGCGCGGTCACATGTGCCTGCTCCTGGAAAACCGGTTTTTGTTTACAGGCGATCATCTGTGGTGGAGCCGCAATCTTCGTTCTCTCAATGCCGGTCGCGACGTCTGTTGGTATTCGTGGGACGAACAAACGCGATCCATGGCCTCGCTCGAACAGTTTGAATTTGAATGGGTGTTACCGGGCCACGGAGAGCGCGTGAAACTGCCGGCTGCCACGATGCAAGCGCAATTGAGGGAACTGGCGGCGCGAATGCGCGTCTAGTACTTCCGTAGCTCGTCCACCACCGCACCGATTCCCTTGGTCCGATAGATGTTCGCCAATCGCTGCTCCTCCGCAGACGACGGTACCGCTGCGGGCAGCGCGGCCCGGTTCGGTACCCAAACGCGGCCGTTCGCGAATTCCACGTTGCTCACGAACCCGGTCATGCTGCCGATAGCGACCGGTTCGCCGGCGTTGCGGGAAAAGCGAAGCGCCGTATCCTGCAGCACGCGCCCTGTTTTTCCCGGCGGCAGCAAGAGATCACCGTCAGCCGCGGGCACCGAGCCCGCCAAAAACTCGTGACCTTCCTTGTCCTTCACGATCCAGCCGATTTCCACATATCGCACCGGGCGCGTAGATAGATTCTGCACCTGAATGGTGGGCGTGCGCGCTTCGTTGCCGGCCACTTCGGCCCATCCGTCCACGGCTTCCACCGGCGCATCCGGCATCTTCAGAAATGCGAATCGCGCCACGCGTTCCGGTTCGGCGGCGGAAGTTACGGAACGCCCGCCGCGGGATAAGCGAACATCGATTCGCGGCCGTTCCTGCTGCCTTGCCAGCGAATCCAGCATCGCGCGCTTCAAGGCCTCTGGCCCCGAGCTGCTCAGCACATTCTTGAAATACTGCCGGTCGCGCTCGGCCTCCATCTCCCACACAGTCATTGACCGCCGTGAGTTCAACCTATTCGGTCCGTAGAAATCGAGCCCGGAAAACAGCACGCCGTCCAGGCTTACCTGCACTAACGGGCCCCCAGCCACCTGCAACGGCCGCAGCAGCCGCAGGTCAATGCGGACGGGAAATGCCTCGCCGGGCGCGACGTTCAAACTCGGCACCGCCACCGAGCCTCTTCCGCCGGGCGTCACCTCCTGCGCGGTCACCAGGAGTGTGATGCCGCGAATCGTCCGCGAGTCCGAATTCCGCAGCGACAGCGCCATATGGAGATCGATCACCGTCACGCCGCCGCGTTGCGCAGCGCCTGAATCGCGAACATTCGTGTTCAACAACGCGACCGGCGAATCCGGCGGCAGCTTGATATCAATCGAGCTGCGCGAGTCCAGCGGGACGTCTTGGGCGCACAACGCCAGCGCGCCGGCGAACGCTGCCACTGCAACTCTACTGCACGTAGACATTGTTGATCGTCACCTGGCCCGTGTCCGAGTTCACATAGCGCGCACCCATCGCGCTGCCGCTCGCCTGATACTGCACGTCGGGTGAGCCGGGATTCAGCAGCATGAGCGCATGGCTTCCTTCGACCACCTGAATTCCCGAGCGGCTGCTTTCAAGCACCGCTTCCGGAGTCTTCGTATCTCTGATATGCGGTGCAGGCTGCTCGATGAAAAAGCCCACCACGAGCAGCATGGCCAGGCTCCCGCAGGCCACCAGCGCCCGCAAGCTGAACATCCCTTGCTCTGCCGGGGGTTCCGTCACGCACTCGCCTGCTTCGAGACCTAGCCGGATATTCGCCCGCATCTCGGCCGCCAGGCTGTTCCAGGACAGTTGCGGCGCTGCCGCCATCGCCACCACTTTCTCGCGCAATACTGAAAACTCCGCGAGTGCGCGCTGGCATTCTGGACAGCGGGCTGCATGCCGTCTTGTGACCCAGGCGCGCAGTCCGCTCAATTCGCCGCCCGCCATCAGCGCCAGACTCTGCTCGCTCGGGTGCCGGCTCATCTCACCGTCTCCTTCCCGCCATGTAGCGGCGCAGCTTGATGCGCGCATTCGCGATGTGCGAACGTACCGTGGCCTTGGAGCATTCCAGTCGCTCGGCCACCTCCTCGGCCGAGCAGCCTTCTACATCGCGCAGCATGAGCGCCGCCCGTTCGCGCGCCGTCAGCAGCCGCAGCCCGTCTTCGAGATAATTGCGATGCTCTGATCGCAGGAGCACGTCTTCGGGCGATTCCTCCGGGCTCTCGGTGCGCACGTCCACTTCGCAATGCATGACCCGCCCGTGCCGCCGCAAAAAATCGATCGCCGTGTTGGTTGCAATCCGTGAAAGCCAGTGCGACGCTTTCTCTTCGTCCTTGAGCTGCTCCTGGCGCTGCAGAGCCTTGATGAATGCCTCCTGCGTCAAATCCTGGGCATCGGCCGTGTTGCCCACAATGCGGTAGATTTGCAGGAAAATACGCCGCAGATTCTCCGAAACAAACCGGTTCTGCCTTTCCAGGGATTCCAGGGGCGGGGGCGCTAATTCGCTCATGACGTCGCTATATACGATTCCCGCGCCCACAATAGGCACGACGTGAAAAAGCGGAAAACGTGGAGGCTACTTTGCGCGCTAAGCTAATTATATGAGACCGGTTGCGGTAGTTGCCTATGGCAAAACGCCATTCGGCGCGTTTCCCGACCGCGATTTACGTTCGCTGGCGGTCGAAGCGGGCGACAAGTGCTTGAAAAAAGGACACGTTAATCCCTCGCACGTAGAAGCATTTTACCTTGGTAACTTCGCTGGCCCGTCCTTTGTCGGCCAGAACCACCTGGCGCCCTACATTTCCACAGCCCTCGGAATCCGCGATGTCCCGGCGACGCGCTTCGAAGCCGCCTGCGCGTCCAGCGGTTCGGCCTTTTTTCATGCCTATTCGGCCGTGGCCAGCGGTTTGTATGATTGCGTCCTCGTCGCCGGCGTGGAAAAAATGACTTCCCAGCCCACGGCGCGTGTCACTGAAATTTTGGCAGGTGCCGGCGACTGCTCGGGCGAAATCAAGGCCGGTTCGACGTTCCCTTCGCTCTTCGCCATGATCGCCCGCCGCCACATGTATCAGTACGGCACCACTCGCGAGGATCTGGCCGCCGTCGCCGTCAAGAATCACGCCAATGGCGCGCTCAATCCCGACGCCCACATGCGCAAAGTGATCACGATGGACCAGGCGCTCAACGCTCGCCCCGTCGCTGAGCCGCTCTATCTTTACGATTGTTCGCTGATCAGCGATGGCGCTGCCGCGGTGTTGCTGATGCCGCTCGATCGCGCCCGCGACGCGACCGATAAGCCTGTGCGCATCCTCGCCGTAGCCCAGGCCTCCGATTTCGTAGCGCTCGACCAGAAGAAAGACATCACCACCTTTCCCGCCGTCCGCCGCGCCGCACAAAAAGCGTATGAGGCCGCAGGCATCACGCCGAAAGACGTCCAATTTGCCGAAGTGCATGATTGCTTTACCATCGCCGAGATCGTAGCCATCGAAGACCTGGGCTTTATCGACAAAGGCTGCGGCGGCGAATTCGAGTCAGCCGGCATGACGGCCCGAGACGGCGAGAAGCCCATTAACGCCAGCGGCGGTCTGAAATCGAAAGGACATCCCGTGGGCGCAACCGGCGTGGCGCAAATCTGCGACATCGCCGCTCAGATCCGCTGCGAGGCGGGCGACATGCAGCTGAAACGGCACTCGCTGGGCCTCGCGCAGAATCTCGGCGGCTCCGGTGCAACCTGCGTGGTCACCATCCTGGGGCAAGCATGATCGGCACTATCTACACGGATACCGTCGTGCACCTGGCGCCCGAGGCCTTTGCCGCCGACGTCCCCTATCAGGTCGTTATCGTGACGCTCGAAGACGGCAGCCGCACCACAGGCCGTATCCTCGGCGATCGCGTCGCCATCGACGATCGCGTCGAGCACGTGGAAACGCGCGACGGCATCCCGTTCTTCCGAAAACTCCCATGAAACCAGCAGAGCGAATGAGTCGCATTGGCGTGGAATCCGCCTTCGAAGTTCTGGTGCGCGCAAGAGAACTTGAGCGCCAGGGCCGCCACGTCATTCATCTGGAAATCGGCGAGCCCGATTTTCCCACTCCCGCCCACATCATCGACGCGGCCAAACAGGCGCTCGACGATGGCTATACGCACTACGGGCCCACGCAAGGTCTGCCCGAGCTGCGGCAGAGCATCGCCCGCTATATTTCAAAAACCCGTGGTATCGGGGTCGGCCCCGAACACGTGGCCGTCGTTCCCGGCGGCAAGCCGATTATCTTTTTCCCGATTCTTGCCCTGATCGACACCGGTGACGAGGTCATCTATCCCAATCCGGGCTTCCCTATCTACGAATCGATGATCCGCTTCTCGGGCGGCGTGCCCGTGCCCATTCCGCTGGTGGAAGAACGCGGCTTTTCGTTCGATCTCGATACACTGCGCAAACGCATTTCGGCCAGAACCAAGCTGATCATTCTGAATTCTCCGCAAAACCCGACCGGCGGCCTCATTCCTCCCGAGGACATGCACGCCATTGCCGATCTTGTCCGCGATCGCGACCTGATGATCCTCTCCGATGAAATCTATTCGCGGATTTACTACGGCGATCAAGCCCCGGTGTCGATCTCGAGCTTGCCCGGCATGCTGGAGAAGACCATCATTCTCGACGGTTTCTCCAAAACCTATGCCATGACCGGTTGGCGCATGGGTTACGGCGTGATGCCCGAATGGCTGGTGGACGCTGTCAATAAACTGATGGTGAATTCCAACTCCTGCACTGCCAGTTTCACGCAGCGCGCCGGGTTAGCCGCCATTGACGGTCCGCAGCAGGCGGTGGACGCCATGGTCGCCGAATTCCGCCGCCGCCGCGATGCTTTCTGCGCCGGACTAAATCAGGTCCCTGGCTTCCGCTGCGCGCTCCCCGGTGGCGCGTTTTATGCCTTCGCCAACATTACCGGCACCGGCATGAAGTCGAAGCAACTTGCCGACTATCTGCTCTACGATGCCGGCGTCTCCTGTCTCAGCGGCGCTGCATTCGGTGAGTACGGTGAAGGCTACATCCGCTTCAGCTATGCCAACTCATACGAGAACCTGATGCAGGCCGTGGAGCGGATCAAAACGGCGGTCGCGAACCGCGTGGGTGTGGGGACGAGGTAGGACTTCTTCTCCGCCTCACTTTCCCCCCGCGCTCGCCACCGCAGGCTCCTTGAACGGCAGATCCACTGTGATCGGCGCGTGGTCCGACACCCCGTCCGGCACGGCGCCGTTCAGGTCCCGCATGGTCAGCGGATGGTGCGGCGCGAACTCGTAGCTCATGGCCGAAGCCCGCGGATCCGTGATGAACGGCTTGACGAAAAACCAGTCCAGCTTAAAACGTCCCACCAGGCCGCCGAAATCGCGCTTCATGGAAAAGGTCGGCTCAAAGCCTTTCGATGCCCGCTGATTACTGTTCGCCAGCGTCCGTTCTTTGCCGTGCAGATTGCGGTCGAGATCACCACGAAAATCGAATGCCTTGTGGTCGGCAAATCGGAACCGTTCCACGTGCCGGAAAAGCACCGCTTCGCTGTTGCTGCCGACAATTGGCACATGTGTCGAGGTCGGGTCCAGATAGTTCTTGAAATACTTCACGGGAGTCAAAACGGCCAGGGGCAGGGAAGCCGGGGTTCCCCACTTCAGCGCCTGTACCGCCCAGAACTCATAGTCTTTCACGCGGTTCATGATCTCGTGGCGAATCGACGTTGGCGCGCCATCCGACCCCGTCGTGTTCAAATCCCCCGCCATGATCAACGGATGCTCGATCTCTTCCACCTGATCCAGCAGCGCGTCCATCTGCTTGACCCGGCAACCCGGCTTGCACTTGTTCTCCAGGTGAACGTTGACCACGGTCGCTGTCCCCGTCGGCAGCTCCGGAACTTGGACGTCCGCGATGATTGCCATTCGCCCGCCTCGCCGTACTTCCCGTTCGATGCGTTCCAGGAAGATTTTGTTCGCGCCGACTCGCTTCAGTTTTTCGATCTTCGAGATTTCCGCTTTCTCCGTCTTGTACCAGTCGTGGCAAACGGGGAATCGGAAGATGCGCGCCTTCGTGATCGGGTATCGCGACAGGATCGCGCTCCCATGAAGCCCCTTGTACTGCACCGGGTCCACCTTGAGATCTTCCTGCATCCGCGCGGCAAGCGCGGCGTCTTCCAGTTCCACTTTCTCCAGACCGAGATCGTCCAGCCGGTCCACCTCGACGAACTCCACGCCGAATACGTAATTCATCCCCAGCGCCTGGGCCAGATCTTTGGCCACGTCGCGATAATCCGTCCGCTTCATCCCGAGGTCGACTTCGTTCAAAATCAGGATGTCGGCGTCGCGCAAGTTGCGCAGTTGCGATTCGATGATCTGCGCTTTCGCCGGGTCGATCTGCCCCTGTTCGCTTGCGGCCTTTTCGAACGCTTCCGGATCGGAGAACGCCAGCCGGATCAAGTCGTAATTCAGCCCTCGCTCGATGTTCCAGCACGCCACTCGTAACAGCGGGCCAAGTCCGTCCGCCGAGGGCCGGTGCGGCTGTACGCCGCCGGCGGCATCATGGCTCAGGAACGGCGTGGTGAGCAGCCTGTCCAGTTTCTGTTGCAGCAGAGCCGGCGGTTGATCGGTATCGGCCAGCGTGACCAGTTCGTTAAAGCTGAGCAGCTCCGGAGCCGTTGCTGTCTCGCCCGTAGCCGCCGGCAGGCCCCATTGCAAGATTACTGCCGCGATCAGGAATGGCCGGAGCATGACTTGCGCTCGGCGCACGTCTCTACCTTTGCAAAACTACTGTTGCTTTTCCTGCTGCTCCGCTATAGATCAGCTCGAGCGAGTTGATCCCCTTCTCTTTCCCGCGATAGGGAAAGAAAAGCAATCCCGCCTGCGGCAGAGGACGGTCCCCCAGCGGTAGCGCGGCTTTCTGTGTGTGCTGCTGCATCGCTCGCTGCAATTCGATCGGAACATGAATGATCTTCGGCAGGTTGCCGGAGTCCTGATTCCCGCCCGATCCAAAGCTGGTTTTCGATTCCTTCTGCTTCTGCTCGTCGGGCGACACCCACGTCGGGTCTTTCAGCGACGAAAACACCACTACGTACGAGACGCTCGGCGCCGGTTGCTTCTTTCCGTTCACCCGCAGAGAGAAATCGTCCCTGGAGATCTGCAGGTGTGCCCCGGAAGGCCCGAACAGCGCCGCTTCCACTACGATGTAGTCTTCGGTGGTCAGCGTCTGCTCCTCTGTAGGTACGTTGTGGCCGTCGAATTCTGCCGCAATTGTGATGTCGCCTGCTTTGGCCTGGGCCGCGTAATCGGCAGGCGTTCGTGAAGGAAGGCCCTGCGATTCGTTCCCGCGGGTGTCCTTGGCGGGCGGCGACTGCTCCTGCGCGCACAGCAGAAACGTCGCTGCCAACACGACGCCTATCCCCTTCAAGCCAGAACGGAGTTCCATTTCACACACAAGTTAGCACAGTAGTTCGTCGCCTGCGGCTGTGCGGCAGCATCGTCATCAAGGTGTATATCGCGCGTGGCATCATGGAAGGCCGGATATGCATTCATCAACGATGAAACAAGCAACCGCTCTGGTTTGCGCATGTTTGCTGGCGGGAGAGAACCTGGGCGCCTGGGGCGTCCGCGGCCACACGCTGGCCAACCTTGCCGCCGTCGAAACCATTCCTCCAGATGGCCCGATACTGCTCAAAGCGCAGAAAGCGTACATCGGCCACATGGGCATCGTCCCCGACACGTGGCGCAGCCCCTCCGAGCCCTTTCTGCGCATCTCCGAAGACTCGAATCATAGCTGGTATACCGAGGGATTCGACTTCATCCCAGCGCCGCCGCTTTCGCGCACCGAATTCATCCTCCGCGTTCACGATGAATATCTGCGCCTGAGCAAGTCCGATCCCGCCCGCGCCAAGCTGCTCAATATCCGCTATACCGGCCTCCAGGCCTACTCCATCATGGAAGGCTACGAGCGTATGAAAGCGGGAATGCGCCTTTACCGCTACGTTGACCAGAAGCAGAGCCCTTTCAACATCGCGAAACTCTACGCCGCCATCTCGCCCCTGTTTCAGGATCCCGCCCAGGTCAAACAGTTGCTGCTCGCCGATATCGCGTTCTACATGGGCTGGACCGGACACTATGCCGCCGATGCTGCCATGCCGCTGCACGATTCCATTCACCATGACGGCTGGTCGGGAGACAATCCCAAAGGCTACACGCGTGACCCCAACATTCACGAACGCTTCGAGTCGAGCTTCGTTGACTTGATCGCCGTCAGCGAACCGGATGTGCTCCCATACGTGCCCAAGCAGACCCGTTATCTCGATGACCCGTGGCAGGCCGTTCTCCAGCACTCCCTCGATTCGCGCAACTTCGTGGAAGACGTCTATCGCATCGACCTTCGCGGCGGCTTCACCAACAAAGACGACCAGGACGCCCGGCAATTCACGTACAAGCGCATCGCCGCGGGCGCCGCTTTCTTGAGGGACTTAGCCTATACCGCCTGGATCGATAGCGGGAAACCCGTTCCGCCGGTGAAGCCCGAAGACGAGCCTCAAAATCCCGACAACCCCCATTACAATCCGGCAACCGGCTCCGCCCCGGCTCCAGAGCACAGCCGTTAGCGCAGATTGACGATCGTTGCGCCCCATCCACCGGCTTCTGCCGGCGCGTCATGGAACGAGGCGACAAAGTCTGTCCGCGCAAGCACGCCGCGTACGATCTCGCGCTGCACTCCGATCCCGCGCCCATGGATGATGCGCAGCGCGCGCAAGCCTAGTTTGTGCGCTTCTTCGAGATAGGCTTCTACTACGGCTTTCACATCGCGAGGTGGAACGCTGTGCAAATCGAAGATATCGGTAATCGGAATTCGGACCGGCTCGTCACTCACTCGAAAACGTCTGATTTCTGAACGGTAAGACCGAATTCGGGAAGTTCGAGCATGGGCACTTCGCGAAGGCCGGCATCGTCATAGACAGAAAAGCTCTGCGACGCAGGATCGACCAGCCAAATGTGCTTGACACCCCAGCGCCGGTATTCCTGAAGCTTTTCGTGAATTTCCATGTAGCGGTCGCCGGGAGAAACAATCTCGACGACGATGTGCGGCGGGGACGCGGGAATCTCCTCGGCGGGTTCCTCCAGAAAAACCGCAGCATCTGCGATGCGAATCCTTCCCGGGGCCAGGCGCAAGTGCAGCTCAGTGATCACTCTGAAGGGAAAGCGATTTTTGTGTCGGCCGAAATAGATGGCCAGTCTGGCCTGTGTACTTCCGTGCGATTTTCCGCCCACGCTCCGCTCCACGAGCTCGCCGTCCAGGTACTCCGGACCTGAACCTTCGAAGCTCATGCGCAGATATTCCTCGACGGGTACCAGCGCCCTCGTGCTCATAGCTCTATTTTAGTCCGCATAAAGCAGGAAAGCCCGATCTGGTTTCCCAGACCGGGCTTCCCGATTCTAAAGTTCGCGCACCCGATGTCAGGCAACGCTCCGAGCCCGAGAGCGGCTCAGCCGTTCCTCAATCAGATCCTTCGCATGAAGTTTCAACTTCTTCAGCCGGACTTCCTCCATCTGTTCCTGATCCGTCAGATGCGGTCTCGACGCCAGATCATCCAACTTGTGGGCGAAGTCGGAATGTTGCTCCACCAGGTGTCGAAAATCGTCGTCCGTCTGCATCAGGTGCGCTTTCAGCTCTTCTTGTGCGTTTCGATCCATTCCAGGCATTCCTCCTCGAGTGAGGTTGCCGCGCCGAGTCGATCACCGCGACTAAGGCTCGGTGGGTAATCTGCACTTATTCGGTTTTGAAAGAAACGGCGGGTCAATTCCGGGCCCGTCTACCCAAGACCTTAACATGAATGAAACTTCATGACAATAGCGGATTCTATCGGATCACTATAGTAATCACGCCGCACCCCAAATGCTTCAAACCCTAATGAATGGTATAGCTTGCGCGCGGCAACGTTCGATTGGCGCACCTCCAGAAATGCCGTCCCGGGATTTTTCCCGATCAGTTCCTGCACTAAGCTTCGCGCAACTCCACGACGGCGGTTCGGCGGGTCTACCGCGACGTTTAAAATCTCAATTTCGTCCGGCGCTGCGCGGCGCGCAACGGCAAATCCGGCCAACCGGTCGCCCGCCGTGGCGACGACGCATTCGTGCAGAAGATAATCGGCTGGCTTCCATTGCGCCGCTTGACCCGACGTGGACTGAATACGCCAGATCTCGTCGAGATCGCTCTCCATCGCCGGGCGAACGGCAAACATCACTCGAAACGCACTTGATCGCCGGCCCAAACGAGCGCTTCGGGAACACGCTCTGCTGGCGCCAGCGATGCCCAGTAGCGTACATGCACTGCCGACTTTGCCGGCAGCCAGCGGAAGCATGGCGTATCGAACAGCTTGTTGCGTTCAATCATCTTTCGCCGCGTTTCCGAAACCGGCGACACCCCAAATTCCATCCCCTTGGTGAGCGTCCGGCCGCCCCACGGCGGCAGCGTGCGCGCGTGATTCTCTTCCCACATGCCGAGCCACGGGAAATCTACCCGGTTCCAGACGTAACCGAACGCCAGCTTGTTCGTTGGCGAAAACGCCACGAAGTACGCGTGCTCACGGCGAGGGTCCATCAGGTGGAACGTGAACGCCGCCGACTTAGGCGCGCTGTTATAGACGCGCAAATCCGCGTGGCCTCCATCGAGCGTCGGCACGTTCGGCCAGTCGAAATTGACGCCCCGCTTCTGATACTCGCCGGGCTGGTTCATGTCCTCTTCGAACGTTCGCGAGCGCGTCGCCGACGCACGGAACTCCGTCTTGCCGCGCTCCAGAAACGGAGGCCCGAGCGTTGCGTGCTGCGTCCAGCTCGTCGGACGATCGGCCGCCGCCAGGTTCTCTAATGTTTCCCGGATTTCGATTGCCCTTTGACCGCCAAAACGTATCTGGCGTTCGAATCGCATTTGCGCAATCGGAAACTGCGCGCGCTGTGTCAGAATGCCCGCATCCGTCGTCACATCGTAGCGCACGACGGAGCCCTCTCCGTGCACCGTGAGGCCGGCAGCCGCTTCCTCCGCCGACGGCTCACCGAAGATGTCGATGCACAGGTTGTGCCCCATGATTCCCGCCAGCAGCTTGCTCTCGGAATCGTTGCCGTACTCCGGATGCTTGGCCAGGCTGTAGGTCGAAGGCTCTATCGACGGCCAGGGCGGAATCCATAGCGGGTTGATACCCGTCGCTTTATCGAGAATCTCCGCAATATGGCCGCCTTCATGGGTAACCGTCACGCGCAAGTGATCGTTTTCAATGAAGGATGCGCGCCTGCCGTGGAAACTGGTTTCGGGCATAAGATCAAGCATAACTGATGCTTACGTCCGGTTCAGCAGGACTCCCGCACCGCCCAGCAGACGACCCAGGTCAAACCCGCGTACAACGCGAGACTGGTTATTACGATGAACCGCTGGGGTTGCGTGAGGCCAAGCACCGCAACGAGCAGAACCGCAATCACCGTTAAGAGCAGCCACGGGCCGTGATCGCGGATCCAGCCTTTCCGGAAGGCTTTCTTTTTGGCTTTCGCGGCATAATACCGCCGCCGGCCCGCCTCGTATCGGCTCCGGTACTCGGCATCTGTTAAGTCCGCCATGGGATTGAGTTTTCGACGGGAAAGGGATCCGTGTGTCCAAATGGCGACACTGATTGCGGCTAAAAGGACTACCGGCGCCGCGAACTCGACCCGTTCACATACATGCGCCCGTAAGGCTCCACAATACCGAAGCATATCGAGAGCCGCTGCCTTTTCCGGCCGTATCCCCACGAAGGGCTTATCGGCGCGCCCTCCAGTACTATTACTAGTGCCGGTTCATTCTCAATCCATTAAGGATTAAAATACCTTTAAGTATTGGTTTGTGGCGTAGCCTATGAAACACACGGTGCGGGAAATCTTCATTGACGAGCCGGTGGCTTCCTCGCTGAATGCGTTGCGAAAACTGCCCCTCGCGCGCTATATCGCGCATGTTGTTTACGAACAGCACTTTGCCCGTGCCTCAGGGTGCCGGAGGCTGTTTCGGGGCGTGTATCAGACCTTTGCCGAAGCCCAGCGAGCCGCGCCGCATACCAAGCCCGTTCATTATGACGACTCGGCGTACTGTTACGAGCGGAATCACCAAACCATTCTGGCCAGCGACTATCCGGTGATTTATTGGCTTTCCCGTATTTTGCCCGAATCATCTTCCATCGTGGATTTCGGCGGCAACGTCGGCATGGCCTTTTACTCTTACCGGAAATACATTACTTTCCCCGGGCATCTTTGCTGGCTCGTCTACGACTTACCGGAGATTGTGAGCGCCGGCCTGCGCATCCGCGCGCAGGAAGGATCCCCCGCAGGGCTTAGCTTCACCACCGACCTCTCGGATTGCGCCGGGTGCGACATTCTGCTGGCGTCCGGCTCCTTACAGTATGTTCCCGAAAGCATCACACAGATTTTTGCGGGAATCGCAAGCAGCCCGCAGCACGTATTGCTCAACAAGCTGCCCATTACGGACAACAAGTCCTTTGTGACGTTGCAGAGCACCGGCTCGGGTTTTTCGCCATACCGCGTGGCTAATCGAAACGCCCTGCTCGATGAGTTCTCGCATTTAGGCTACGAGCTCGAGGACGCGTGGGAAAACCCTGGCCTGTCTCTGTTCATACCCGGTGAGCCGGCCCATTCCTTGCAGGCCTTTACGGGCATATACCTGAAACGGCGGCCCGCAAGCGGCCGTGCGCATTACACGAAGTAGTCTTTGACCTTCTCGAAGATGCCCTTCTCGGCCGGCAGATTGTCGACCGGAAGAGAGTCGCGGAGCTGCTCGAGCAGCCGTTTCTGGTCCCGCGTGAGCTTGGTCGGTGTCTGGACATCGATGTGGGCCACGATGTCGCCGCGATTATGGCTGTTCACGTGAGGCACGCCCTTGTGGCGGATGCGAAGCTGCGCACCGCTTTGCGTGCCCTCGGGGATCTTTAGCGTATCGGGCTCTTCGAGAGTGGGGATTTCAATGGTGGCGCCCAGAGCCGCCTGCGCCATATTCACAGGGATGGTGCAATGCAGGTCGTACTCGTGCCGCTCAAAGAACGGGTGCTCTTTGACTTTGAGCACTACGTATAGATCTCCCGGAGGGCCCCCGTTTGCCCCCGGTTCGCCTTCGTGACCCAGGCGCAGGCGTGATCCGTTATCGACGCCCGCCGGGATATTCACTTTCAGCTTGCGATTCACCTGCTTGTAACCCTGGCCGCGACATTGCCGGCATGGGGTGCGAATGACTTGGCCCGCGCCGCCGCATTGGCCGCACGTGCGGCGAACCGAGAGGAAACTTTGCTGGTAAATCACTTCGCCGCGCCCATGACAGGCCGGGCACGTCGTCGGTCCGCTTCCCGGCTCTGCACCTTTGCCGCCGCAATGGTCGCACGGCTCCGAGCGCGGCACCTGAATGTCCGCCACCAGTCCAAATACGGCGTCTTCGAAGCGGATCTCGAGATCGTAACGCACATCCTGCCCGCGCTGCGGCCGGGTGCGTCGCCGCGCGCCGCCGGATCCGAACATGTCGCCGAAGCCGAAGAATTCGCCCAGGATGTCGCTGAGATCGAAACTGCCCGGGTCGAACCCGCCGGCGGACGATTGCAATCCCGAGTGCCCGAACCTGTCGTAGGCCGCGCGCTTCTGCGCATCGCTCAGAACGCTGTACGCTTCGGCGGCTTCCTTGAATTTTTCCTCGGCTTCCTGGTTGTCGGGATTGCGGTCCGGGTGATACTGCAGAGCGAGTTTGCGGTACGCGCTCTTGATCTGTTGGTCGTCGGCCTCACGGCTGACACCCAGTACTTCGTAGTAATCGCGTTTGGTCACGGGCATGAATCAGGAAGGACGAACCGCAACTCTCACCATGGCTGGCCGAAGCAACTTGCCCTTATAATTGTACCCTTTCTGGAATTCGCCCAGAACGGTCTGATCTTCGGCCTCCTCGGTTTCGACCCGCTCGACGGCCTGGTGCAGGTTCGGATCGAACGCCTTGCCCACCGTATCCATCGGCTCCATGCCCATTTTCTTTAATGCTTCAAATAGCCTGTTGTAAATGAGTTGCACGCCCTTGGTATAACCGGCGTCGGCGCACTCGACTTTGAGCGCCCGCTCGAAATCATCCAGGATCGGCAGGATATCGCGCACCAGCTCCATGCCGGCAAACTGCAGGAATTCCGACCGGTCGCGCTCGGCACGCTTGCGAAAGTTCTCGAAATCGGCCTGCCGGCGCCGCACCATATCCTGCAACTCGGCTTTTTCCGCCGCCAGCTTGTCACGCTCCGCCGTCAGCGCAGCAATCTGCGCCGCGGCCGCATCGGCCGAGCCAGACGGCTCCTGTTCTTCCACCGGAACAACGTCCGGTTCCTGGTTCTCTTTCCCCACGTTTTTAGGTTACCAAATGGCGCAAGTTCTCCCGCCCGCGGTATCCTGCGAATTCGAACAATGCCCAGGTGGCTTCTGATCCTCAGTCTGGCATGCCTGGGCACAGGCAGCGCGCTCGCGCAGGCGACGGGCGAGATCGTGGGGAGGGTGGTAGACCCCGCGGGAGACCCGGTAACGGGCGCCCGTGTGACGGTGAAACTGCCTGGATCTTCCATCGTTTATGCGCGCACCGTGACATCCAGAAATGGCTCATTTGTTTTAGCGGCTCTGGCGCCGCGAACGTATGACCTAAGGGTGGAATCCGAGGGATTCCGATCGAAAGAGCTGACCAGTCAGCAGGTGTACGCGGGCGAAACGCTGTCGCTTGCGAACGTTGTGCTCGAGGTGGGGTCCACCGAGCGGATAATGGTGCCGCCTCCGCCAAACTTGCAAACGGTAGATGTTAGCGCGGCGTCATCGCTGAGTTCGGAACAGATTGGCCAACTTCCTACCCCTCGCCGCGACCCGTTCCCGCTCCTCGAAACTCTCCCCGGCGTCGCGAATAACGGCCGCGCCACGTCCATTTACGGGCAGCCCACCACCGTCGAAAACATCACACTCAACGGAATGAACATCCAGACCAGCTTCGCCCTTCCGCAGAATCTCAACTCGGTCTCGCTCGCCCTGCATACCGACCAGATCAGCGAAGCCAACGTCGTCACCGGCGGCATCTTCGGCTGCGGCTGCTCGCAAATCCTGTTCAGCACGCCCGCGGGCACGGACAAATTTCACGGCGCGGGCTATTGGCTCGGCATCCCGAACGCGCTCAGTGCGCAGCCATGGTCCAGCAACAGTCTCGGCACTCCCGCCGCCACCAACCAACTCGGTAGCAATTTCGGCGGCGCGCTGTTCAAAAAACGCCTGTTCTTCTTCGTCAACTACGAAGCCGATCTCGACCGCTCCACCATCACCCGCTCTGGCAGTGCTCCCACAACCGCGCTCACCAGCTCCGACCTGTTGCTCCAGAAAGTCCTCGATCTGATTCCGGCAAGTGCATCCGGTATCTACCGCGGTACGCAACGGAACGGTAGCACCAACAACCTGGGGCTCATCAAGCTCGACTATCTCGCTTCCTCCCGCCATTCCGTCAGCTTCACCGCGGCCGGCAACACCAGTACGACCGACGACTCGGCTGATTCCTCCGTCTTCGGCCTTAAGCCCGTCACCACCGTCCACGTCGCGTCGCAGCTTTACTCCGGCTTCTGGCGCTGGTCGATCAGCCCGACTCTGACGAACGAAGCGCACATCGGCGCGAGCCTGCCGACGCTCGATTACCGCAATTCGCTGCGCGCGCAGTTTCCGTTTATCGCCATTTTCGACGATCCCAGCATCACAGTGAGCCAGCCCATGACTGGCATGGACCCGCGCGGTATGAGCGACAACCTCTACAGCTATCAGGACACGCTCCACTGGCTCTGGAGAAAACACAATTTGCAGTTCGGCGCCTGGATCCAGCAATACCGCCTTAACACCTACGGCAACAACAACGGACTGCTCGATTCCCTCACCGTCCCGCGCTACACCGTCAGCAACATCACCGCCGGCACCATCAGCCAAATCGACCAGCGCTTCAACTTGCAGTCGCCGACCTCGGGCTACTCATCCGCGTCACCGGCTCACAGCCGCCTCGCCTCCAACATGCTCTCCGGCTATTTTCACGACGATTGGAAGCTGTTCCGATCACTGAACATCAGCTTCGGCTTTCGCTACGACTATCTCTCGCCCGCAAAGGAATTGACCGGCACCGCCATCGTGCCGAGCCTCCCGTCTTTCCAGGCCGACACCGTTTACGACCAGTCTCTGGCCTTCGGTTTCGCCTCCACGCATCAAGCCCTGTATGCGCGCGATTTCGATAACGACAGCCCGTACATCGGCGCGGCGTGGCAGCCGTTCGACGGGCTTCCGATGGTGGTTCGCGGCGGCGTGAACGTTAGCTACATGCCGGACAATCTGCTGCCGAACATGAGCCTCTACGCGCTGCGCAACCCGTTTCAGAGTTTCAATGTCACGGCGTTCCCGGCGTCTCGCGGGCAGCTATCGGGAGTGCCCTCATTGCCTGCGCCGCAGCTTCCCTCGACGTTGAACTTGCCGTCGCTTCTGGCGCTCGATCGCACTTTCGGCCAGCCGCCAGGAACGGTGTACGCGGTGAGCGGCGACTTGCGCACGCCCAACGTGGAGTATTGGAACCTCGGCGTCGAAACTCGCGTGAGCGGCTTTCTCATCGCCGCGCGTTACCTCGGCAATCGCCTCAACGAAGCCCCGCGCTCGGCCGACCGCAATCAGGTGATGCTGCCGCCCGCATATCTCGCGGCGTTTTTGAAAGTGCGCTCCGCCCTACTCGCCGGCGCGCCGACTAACGGATTCCCTCTTCTTCCCGGCGGCGGCCTCTGCCGCAACCTCAGCACCGCCAACTGCCAGCCCGACGTCCACGCCATCTCCCTCATCGAAACCGGCCAGGCGGGAGAACTCGCCCGCTGGTACATGGCTCAAGGTTACGCGCCCGACATCAATGCCGGATATTACGTCCTCGGCAATCCCATCGCGCCCGGCGGCATCGACCTGCTTTCGAAACTCGGCACCGCCCGCTACGACGCCCTGCAACTGACGGCCACACATCAGACCGCGCGCGGCCTCAATCTCTCTGCCAGTTACGTTTTCTCGAAAGTCCTGAGCAATCTCGATGATTACCAGCCCGGCGCCATCGATCCTTACCTATACCTGCACAACACCGCGCTCGAATGGGCGCCCGCTCCGTTCAACCTGAAGCACGCGTTCAAACTCACCGGCGTCTGGGATATGCCCTATTTGCGCGGCGCTACCAGCATCACCGGCCGCATCCTGAAAGACTGGAGTCTCAGCGGGATTCTGATCGCGCAATCGGGCGCGCCGTTTTCTCTGCTTTCCGGCGGCTACGTCGTCGCACCCGGCGGGCAGACCGGCCTCGTTACCGGCCTCGGCACTTTCGTTTCCCAAGCGGATTCCGGCCAGAACACCGTAGCGACCTCCCTGAACGCCGGACAGATCCAGAAGTTCCTCGGGATTCAGGAAAACCCGGATGGCAGCGCCTCCTACGTCCACGCGCCCGCGACCGCCTTTCAAGAGCCCGGCCCCGCCGCGCTCGGCAATTTGCAGCGCCGCATGTTCACGGGCCCCGGCGCATTCAATCTCAATCTCGGATTGCGGAAGGTCATTCCCGTTGCGGAAGGAAAGCAGCTGGATCTTCGCGCCGAATCCATCAACCTGCTGAATAACGTCAACTGGCTGGTGGGCGATCAGACCTTCACGGGAAACAGCAGCACGTCGGCGCTATTCAATAACAACGTGACGCAGTGGAACGCCCCGCGAACCTTCCAGTTCCTGGTGCGGTTTCAATTCTGATGTTCGCGCCCGCTTGCTGAGCCGCGACCACAGGGAGCGGTCACTCACTCCTTAACGTCACCGCCGGATTCATAGCCGCCGCCCGCCGTGCCGGAACGTACGTGGCGGCGAGCGCTGTCCCCACGAGAATGCAAGCCGCCGTAATCAGCGTGATGCTGTCGTTCGCCTTCACCCCAAACAACAGCGATTCCAGATACCGCGTCGTCGCCAGCGCCCCCGCCGCTCCCGCAGCCACTCCCGCACCGAGCGGAACCATCGCCGCACGAAGTACCATCCGCGAGACATCTCCCGGCGCCGCACCGAGCGCCATTCGCACGCCAATCTCCCGCGTCCGCTGCGCCACGCTCCACGACGCCACGCCATAAACACCTACCGCTGCCATGGCCAGCGCGAGCGCCGAGAAGATGGCCATCATGAGCGTCTGGAATCGCGGGCGAGCGAGCAATCCCGCGAGTTGCTCGGGCATGGTTTCGACAGTGACGGGACGACGCGGATCCAAAGCGCGCAGTTCCTGTTGAACCAGCGCGGCGAGCGCGGATGGTTCTCCTGTCGCGCGAACCACCAGCCACCCATCCTCCACCTTGTGCTGTCGTTCGAACGGCAGACACATCTCCGGTTGGGGATCCATGCGAAGCCCCGCATTCTTCTCGTCCGCCACGACACCGACGATCGTTTTCCACTCGGGCTCGGGCCGGAGGCCGCCGATGCGTTTTCCCAGCGGGTCTTCGTTCGGAAGATACCGGCGCACCAGAGCCTGGTTCACCACTGCAACCATCGATTCCCGTGTCTCCCGCTCGTTGAATCCACGGCCCTGCACCAGCGGAATCCCCATCGCCTGGAAATAGTCTCTGTTCACGTCGCGGACAATGATGTTGTCACCGCGATGTCCCGGCTCGGGCAATGGCTTGTCTTCGCGGCTGAATGTCTGGATCGCTCCCACGCCGTCAGGCGGCAGGTAGTCGGCCAACGCCACCGCGCTCACTCCGGGCAATCGGCCCACGCGTTCGAGTGCGTCGTGTTGATACTGTTTCTGGCGCCGGCCTTCTTCCGGCGTGTCGCCTTGCAACGGAATCGATACCGCGAGCACATGTTCAGGATGAAACCCGAGCGGCACGTTCTCCAGTTTCCACAGACTTTCCATCAGCAGCGCCGCTCCGGCGAGCAAAACCATCGAAAACGCAATCTCCGCCGTCAGCAGCGCTCCCCGCAGCGAGTGCCGGCCGCCGGGGCGTCCGGTGCTTCCCAGCTTGAGTGTCTCGATCAGATCGGTGCGCAGCGCCGCCAAGACGGGCGCCAAACCAAACAGCGCGCTGGCCGCGATGGAAACCATCCCCGCAAATACCAGCACGCGCACGTTGACTGCGACTTCGTCAATGTGCGGAATGTCGGCGGGCAGCAGATGGGTTGCAGCCCGCAGTCCGATGAACGCCACGAGCGCTCCCCAGGCTCCGCCCAACAACCCGATGAGCACGCTCTCGGTAAACAACTGCCGCGCCAGCCGCCAGCGGCCCGCGCCCAGCGCCGCCCGCACCGCGATCTCTTTTGCGCGCCCTGCCGCTCTCGCCAGCATCACATGCGCCACATTGGCGCAGGCAATCAGCAGCACGAATCCTACGGCACACGCCAGGATCAGCAGTCCGGTGCGGACATCTGCGACCTGATGCTGGCGGAGCGGTACCACACGAAGCTGGACGTCGTTTCTATAGAACCATTTGTACTGATCCCGAATGCGGCCGAAGATAGTCTCCAGATCAGCGCGGGCCTGCGCCGGCGTGACACCCTGCTTCAATCGCCCGATGCCGCGCCACGTCATCATGTCGGGTCCGTGCTGCAGCCGGGCATCATCCATTGGCAGCGGCGTGAATACGTCTACCGGATATCCCTCTTCTTCAGGAAATCGGAACCGTGGCGGCAGAACGCCGACCAGCGTGTAAGGTTGGCCGTCAAGAGTGATCTTGCGCCCCACTGCGGCCGGATCTGCACCGAACGCACGCTGCCACAAGCCGAACGTAATGATGGCCACCCGTGCCGGCTCGGGGCGGGATTCATGATCCTCAAAGGCCCGCCCCATCAGCGGTCGCATCCCCAGCGTCGTGAAGAATCCGGGAGAGAGGCGCGTCGCATTTACCCGCAGCGGCCCGCCAGTCGCATCTAGCTTGATTCGGTCTGTCCCGCGGGGATACGCAGCCATGGCGGTGAACAAATGGCTCTCGCGCGCAAACTGCGCAAAATCGGCGCTCACCAGCGTCTCCAGCTTCATGCTGGGAAAGTAGCTCGCGATCGATACCAGCCGGTCCGGTTCCGCATACGGTAGTGGCCGGATCAGCACCGCGTCGAGCACGCTGAAAATGGCCGTGGTTCCGCCGATCCCGAGCGCCAGTGTGACGATTGCCACTATCGCGAAATCCGGATTCAGCCGCAGCGTGCGCGCCGCGTAATGCACGTCAAACACGAAATCGCGCATGGGAATTAGAACCCGCCTCTAATCGGCTGGTTCCCACAGAATGTGCCGGTTCTGTTTCAGAGTCACGTGTATGATACGCTGACCCTTCAGTGGCCACCGATCTGATCGAAATCGATCCGGAACAGCCGCAACCAGAAGCCATAGAGCGAGCCGCCCAGGCCGTCAGGCGGGGCAAAGTCGTCGCCATCCCCACCGACGCTCTCTATACCCTGGTTGCCGACCCGTTCAATCTGCGCGCGGTCAACCGCGTCTTCTTTGCCAAAGGCCGCGAAATTCACCGCTCTCTGCCCCTGCTTGTCACCGACATCACCATGGTCGAGGAGCTGGCCAAAGAGCTCTCCAACCGCTTTTTCATTCTCGCGCGACGCTTCTGGCCGGGTCCGCTCACCCTGATTGTCACTGCCAACGAAAAGCTGCCGCTCAAAATCACCGGCAACACGGGGCGCCTTGCGGTGCGCCAATCGAAATCCACCGTCGCCAACGCGCTCGTCACTGCGCTCAACCAGCCGCTGATCTCGACTAGCGCCAATATCTCCGGCCATCCCACCTGCCGCAGCGGTATCGACGTATTCGGCACCATGGACGGCCGTGTCGACCTGGTCATCGACGGCGGTGCCTGTTCCGGAGCCGGAGCCACCACTGTGGACGTCACCGAGCCCGTCTGGAAGCTGATCAAGCAGGGAGCGATTGAGGAAAAAGAGATCGCCGAGTGCTTGCAGGTGTTGTAAGAAGGTGCCTGGTTCTAGGTGTTAGGTGTCAGGGATGCTTCTCGCAGCTTGATCAAAGCGTGTAGCGTCTCGTTGGCGGGAGTGGCAACCCCTAATTCTGCACCCCGCCGGGCGATGTAGCCGTTCAGGGAATCGATTTCCGTGTGATTCCCGCGCGCCAGGTCTTGCGCCGTCGAAGACATAGCGCCCGCCAGCGCTTCGCCGATCTTCCAGACGGCGGTGATCATGTCCGCTTCCGGCAGCCGCACGCCGCCCGCCAGCGCCACGGCGATCGACTCTCCGGTCACCTGTTGCATCAGATCGCGAATGAGCGGATCGCTCACCAGCGCCGCATACTTCGCCCGCCCCAATGCCGAGATCGCGTTGTAGGCGCAGTTGATGATCATCTTGGTCCAGAGCTCCCCTTCAACGTTGTCTGAAACGCGGCACGGCACGCCGGCGCCCTCGAACATGTTGGCGATGCCCGGAAGGCTCTGGCGCAGGCGTTCGTTTCCCCAGACATCCCCGATCACCAAATCGCCCCGCCCGGTGTGTTTCACATGCCCCGACCCGGCCATGAAAGCGCCGACGTAAACCACGGACGGAATGACCTCGATGCCCGCGGCGGATTTGATCCGCGCGACGTTGTCGACACCATTTTGCAGGCTGACCGCGAGGCTGTCGGTGCTCAGCAGCCTGGCAGCCTCTTCCGTGTCCACCGTCTTGACGCAGAAGAGCACCAAGTCTGCATCGTGCGCCGCACTCACATCGGTAGTAGCCCGGACACGAATGCGCTCCTGAAACTGCAGCCCTTCAAAGAAAAGCCCATCCGCATTGATGGCATCCACATGCCGCGCCCGCCCGATGAGCGTAACTTTCTGTCCAGCGCGCGCCAGCAGCCCGCCAAAATAACACCCGACAGCGCCGGCACCGAGCACGGCAACGGTGTTCCCTAGCACCTAACACCTAGAACCTAGGACCTTTGTGTTCAAATTCGCAGGAACAGCTTCCTCTTGTACATCCAGTAAAGGATCAGCCAGTAGGTGAACAACACCGCCGCGCCCAGCAGGAAGGGCTCCATCCCGACGCCGAAAATCTGAAACGGCTTTTCGCCGAGATTGATCAGGAACGAATGGAAAATGAACTGGTTGAACAGGTGGGCAATGAGATAGGCGGCAATCGAGTTCATCCCGATCACCACAAGCGGGAAAGCCCATTTCTTATAGCCCTTCACGTCTACGATCCAGCTGAAGGTGGCCAGATACAGGAAGCAGAGGCCGCCGCTGAACAGGACCCAGCTTGGCGTCCAGATGCGCTTTACGATTGGGCAAATACCGGTAAAGTGCAACACGCAGGAGGCCGCGATGGCGATCAGGCCGGTTATGACCATTTTTTTCACCGGAATCTGCGGCGCCGATTCACGCAGCCAGCGTCCGGCGATCAGGCCCAGGATCATCGTTCCCAATGTCGGGATAAAGCTCAAAGTCAGGTAGCCGCCATCGTTGGCGACGAATGGCTTAACGCGCGGGAACAGATTCAGGAACCATTGATCGAACGCGTTCCCCAGGTTGCTGTTTTTGTCCCAATGCTGGGCGAAACCGGAATAGTGGTGCCAGTCCGGCGGTACGTACACCGCTTGCCAGTTAAAGTTCGGCCCTGGAAGAGGATAGAGCGCCCACGCCAGCCAGTAGCCGAACAGAATGGCACCCAGTGCGCCCCACTGCCACTTCGCCGGCTTGAAACCCAGCAGGAACAGGAACGGGTAACCGAAACCGATCTGCGAGAGGGTGTCCTCAAACGTCCAGTAGGTTTGGGTGCTATGTGTGGAACGTAGGAAAACACCTAACAGCACTAGAATCAGCGAGCGCCACAGTGCGTGCCCGAACATTTTGCCGAACGTGCCGCCCTTCGCTACCCGGCTGGCGATCGAATAAGGGAGCGCCACGCCCACCAGAAACGAGAATCCGGGCTGGATCGTATCATGTAGCGAGCAGCCCGCCCAGGTCTGGTGCGTCTGGTTCCAGGCCAGAAACGACCAAAACCAATTGCCTGGGTAAGCCGCTGCTACGCGGGCTAACTCCAGCACTTCCGCCATCATGAGGAGCATGACGAAGCCGCGGTAGGTATCCACTGCTACATTGCGGGGCGCGGACTGGGGGAGACGGATGGATTGCTGCGCCGCCACGGACGCAGATTCTACGGTAGTTGCCAAGGGCCACCTCCGGAATCACTTAGAGTAGTCACTGCAAGGCAGGGAACGCAAGCGGTGTAATGGAAAGGGATCAGGAGAGTCATTGAATTCGTACTACAAACTGGTGACCGCCATCTCGCTCGCACTGGATTCGATTCGCGCCCACAAGCTGCGCAGCTTTCTCACTCTGCTGGGCGTCATTATCGGCGTGGCGAGCGTCATTCTGGTGGGCGCCGCCATCGACGGCCTGGGCGTATACGCAGAAAACATTACGGCTAAAGCATTTGGCACCGACAGCTTCCTGGTGGCGCAAATCGCCTCGGTCGGACGATTGAGCGGAAAGCAGCTGGCCGAAAAACAGCGGAAGAACAAGCGCATCCGGCCGGAGGACGTGACGTACCTGCGGGCAGTCACCGGCGACCGCATTATTTATAGCCCTTATGCGCAACATGTGGAAGACGTAAAGGGAGACAACCAGGTATACGAGGCTGGTAACATCTTGGGCGCTTCTTATACGCTTCCCGAGATTCGCGACGTTCCGCTCGACTCCGGCCGTTTCTTCACCGAAACAGAAGAACGCATGCGCAAACCGGTGGCGGTAATCGGCCAGGACATCCGCACGACGCTTTTTCATGATCTTTCGCCGCTGGGCCGGACGATTCGCGTTGCGGGCATCGAGTTTACGGTGATTGGGCTGCTGGAACGGCAAGGATCGTCGTTCGGCCGCAGCCTGGACGATCCGGTTTATATCCCTATGTCCATTTACAACCAGATGTACGGGAGCCAGCGAGGGTCGGCAGTTTTCGGCAAGGCGCGGCCGGACAGCGGGCTGGACATGGAGGAAGCGCTGGATCTGGCGAGGGGCGCGCTGCGGAGCCACTTTCACGCGCAGCCCGGCAGAGAAGACAATTTCGATGTGATGACGCCGGATTCGGTGCGCAGTTTTGTGGATCAGATTCTAGGGGTAATTGCGGCGGTGGTCGTGCCCGTAACGTGCATCTCGCTGGTGGTGGGTGGGATCGTAATCATGAACATCATGCTGGTGAGCGTGACGGAGCGGACGCGCGAGATCGGAATCCGCAAGAGCCTGGGGGCGCGGCGGGGAGACATCATGCTGCAGTTTCTGACGGAATCGGTAATGCTTTCGATCGCCGGGGGACTGGTGGGGCTTGGAGCGGGGGCGCTGGTGTGCGGGCTGCTCTCGGCACTTTTCGGGGCGACGCTTAAGATCAGCGCCTCCTATGTGCTGCTTTCGGTGTTCGTATCCAGCGCAGTGGGGATCATTTCGGGATGGTACCCGGCGCGGAGGGCGGCGCGGCTCGATCCCGTGGTCGCGCTGCGGGCGGAATGAACGCACCAGTTCGCATCAGCGCGAAAGAAACGCTGGCCATGGCATTTCAGGCCGTTTGGCAGCACCGGTTCCGCTCCGGGCTGACGATTCTGGGGATAGTGGTCGGCATCACGACGGTGGTGACGGTGGCGGCGCTGCTGACAGGGCTGCGGCAGGGAATCGTCGACTTCTTTCAGGAATTCGGGCCGGACAACATCTTCATTGCGCGGGTGAGCGGAGATCCCAGCGGCAACGGCGCTCGTCCCAAGGAACTGAAGCGGCGTCCGCTGCGGCCGGAGTATGCCGAGTATTTGAAAAGCGTGGTGCACACCATCGAAGACACGGCGGTAAGCATCGCGGTGAATCCGCCGCGGGGCAGCTTCTTCAGCGCGAAAGTTCCAGGGTACGAATCGGACAACATGTGGCTCATGGGAGCCACGCCAAATGTTTACGAACTCTCACCGCGCGAGATGCGCATGGGACGGATCTTCAGCCAGGAAGAGGACCGGCGCGCGGAACGGGTAGCGGTGTTGGGGTCAAGTTTGGCGGACGCCCTGTTCCCGGCGGGAGATGCCGTGGGCCGGACGCTGCAGATCGATGGCGCAGAATACCGGGTGGTCGGTGTCTTTGCCCTGGCGAAGGGCGGTTTCTTCGGCGAGAACGGTCTGGACCGGCAGGTCGTGATTCCATTTCAAACGGCACGGCTGCGGTACCCGCAGGCGACAAACTTTCTGATCACGGCGAAAGCGAGACCGGGAAAGCGCACGGACGCCATCCAGGAAATCCGCGACGCGTTGCGCCGGCTGAGGCACGTGCCGGGGAATCAGGATGACGACTTCACGATCTCGACGGCTGATTCCATCATCGAGAACTTCGACCGTATCACGGGGATGGTGCTCATGATCTCGATCGCCATTTCCGCGGTGGGGCTGCTGGTGGGCGGCATCGGTGTTATGAACATTATGTTAGTCAGCGTTACGGAGCGGACACGCGAAATCGGAGTACGAAAAGCCGTTGGCGCGCGCCGGCGCGACATAGTGATCCAGTTTTTGAGCGAAGCGGTGACACTGACGGGCGCGGGCGGCGTAATCGGGATCGTGTTCTCGATCCTGGTGACGTTGTTGGTGAGTGCGCTGTTTCCCAGCCTGCCGTCCAAGGTGCCGGGCTGGGCGGTGATCACGGCATTTACGGTTTCAGTGGGAGTGGGCGTATTCTTCGGCGTGTGGCCTGCGGTGGTGGCGTCGCGTTTGGACCCGGTGGAAGCATTGCGGTACGAGTGAGCGAAGTTACCATACCGCTTGCTGCGCGCGCGGCTCAGAATCGGAAGTACGGCACCATGGCGGCGTCTCAAGCGATATTGACAAATCATTTTAGTTTAAACTAAAATACATTCCCGATGATGCCTTCGGCGGCTATCGAGGCCATTGCGTCACCGCGGCGGCGGGAGATTCTGCGGCTGATCTGGACGGAGGAGCAGCCAGCGGGAGCCATTCATCGCGCCATGCCGGATGTGACGTTCGGCGCGGTCTCGCTGCAATTACGGTCGCTCGTTGAGGCTGGGCTGGTGGAGGCGCGCGCGGAGCAGCGCAACCGCTTTTACAAAGCGCGGCGCGAAGCATTCGGGCCGGTGGCGGAAATGCTGGAGCGGATGTGGGACGACAAGCTGTGGAAGCTGAAGCTGGCGGCGGAGCTGGAAGAGACGCGACGCGGACCGAAGCCTCAAATACGGCGCAGGAAAAAAGGACGGTGACAGTTCATGCAGGAATTGCCGTACCAACTCGAGCGGACGGTGGAGATCCAGGCGAAGCCCGAGACCGTGTTCCGGTTCTTTACGGACAGCGCGCGGTGGGCAAGCTGGTGGGGAGCCGGGTCGACCATCGATGCCAAGCCGGGCGGCAAAGTGTATATCCGGCATCCGAACGGTGTGGAAACAGTGGGCGAGGTGCTGGAAATAGCGGCTGGGGAGCGGATCGTCTTTACTTACGGCTATGCCAGCGGGAAGCCGATTCCGCCCGGGAGTTCGCGGGTGACGATCCGGCTGGAGGCAATCGACGCTGGAACCATGCTCCATTTGCGGCATGAGTTTGCTGAATCTGGAACCCGCGATGAGCACGTGCAGGGGTGGCGGTTTCAGTTGTCACTATTTGGGAATGTTGTCGCAAACGAAGTGTTTGCCGATGCGGCAAGCGCCATTGATGCCTGGTACGACGCGTGGAACCTGGCGGACGCGGCGGCGCGGGATGCCGTTCTCGCACGAGTCACGAGTCCGAATATTCGCTTCCGCGATCGTTTTAGCCTGCTCGACGGCGCCGCGGATATTTCAGCGCACATCAGCGCAGCGCAGCGCTTCATGCCAGGTATCCGGCTGGCACGGAAAGGAAACGTGAGTCACTGCCAGGGCATGGTGCTGGCGGACTGGGTGGCCACGGACGCAAGCGGACAGGTGCGGATGTCGGGGTCGAGCGTGTATGCGTTTCGAGCAGATGGAAAAATCGATGCGGTAACCGGGTTCTCGAATGGGTGAGGGAGGAGTCATGTTGAACCAGCGATGGATCGAGCGTGGCGCGGCAGTCCTGATCTGCGGCTTGTTGTGGCTGGGTGGTGCGGCACAGGCTCGAGCGGGAGAACCGGAGACGGTGATGGTGACGCTACATGCAAAAGCGGGGTCGGAGGCCGACCTGGAGCGGGCGATCGCCGAGCATTGGGCTACGGCGCGGCGGTTGAACCTGGTTCAGGCAACGCCACATGTGACGATCCGCGGGTCGGAGGAAGGGAATAAGATCTACTTCATCGACATCTTCACATGGCGCGATGGCAGCATTCCGGATGCTGCGCCGGCGGAGATCCGGAAGATCTGGGATCAGATGAATGCGCTGGTAGAAGCGCGCGGAGCACACGAAGGGCTGGAGTTTGCCGAGGTAGCGGTGGTGTCCCGGTAGCGAAGGACTGCCACCCGTTCCGCTCGAATACAATAGAGGCATGGCCGGGCGGGTTAAAACAAACACGCGCAACCCAAAACGTGCGACGACACGCTTCAGTGTGACAATCGCCGGCCCGTTAGCTATGCAAGTTAGGCGCGTTGCGAAAGAGCGGCACGTTACAATGGGGCGTGCACTGGTGGAACTGGCGGAACGCGGCATCCAGGCAGACACGAGCATCAAGGACGAACTGAGCTCCGCATACGAAAGATTCATGCGGGATGAGGATCCTGCGCGCAAATCACGGTCAGGCAAGAATCTAATACGAACGATCTTCGGAAAGGATTCAATTGCCGAGGATCCGGTTCTCTAACCTTCCGAACGCCGTTTGGCAACACATTCTCGATCGAATCCAGGACCGACAAATCTCGCTTACAGAACTTCGCGCATTGCAAAGCTGGGCGCAGTCCGTGCCGGAAGCACCGGACGGAGACTGGTACAAAGATTTTGGATCGTTTATCTTGTGCGGCAAGGGAGAATACCCAAAAACCATTCTCGGCAGGGGCATGAAACCTTACGGAAAGCCGATTCGCTGAGCTTGGCGCCCGGTGCTGTCCGGCTGTTATACCCTCAAAGCTTCATGTCTGCAAAATCTCGACAGGCGGGCGATGAAGCGCTGGGCATGGACCGGCCGATCCATCGCCGCGACTTTTTGAACTCAACGCTGCTGGCCTCTGGAGGGGCGCTGCTGACGGGCTTATCCCCGGCCCAGATGCTCGGAGCCGAGGACTGGACAGGTTATGGCGGAGTCGGCGATTACGCGCACTCGAACGGGAATACCGCCGAAGTCATGAATGCGGCGCATCGCATTCGCGATCACGCTTACGACACTCTATCGAAGGATGTCACGGATACCGGCGAGAGCTTCGATTGCGTGGTCGTCGGAGGCGGGATCAGCGGGCTGGCCGCAGCGCTTTTCTTCCGGCGCATGGCGGGCACGGGAAAAAGCTGCATCGTGCTCGACAATCATCCGATTTTCGGTGGGGAAGCCAAGCGCAACGAATTCGACGTGGACGGCCACCGGTTGATTGCGCACCAGGGCTCGGCGTTTTTTCCAATTCCCTACCCGCGCAGTTTCATCGCACGTTTCTACGATTCGATCGGCGTGGACTGGCAGAAGTTCGAATATCAGACGTGGGGCGGTCCAGTGCCGGAGCTGCCGCTGGGCCGGACGCCGTACCAGATGCTGGGTATGCAGCCCAAGAGCTATGGCTTTTATTTTGGGGCGAAATTCGGGCACCCCACGGGGTTTTGGCTGACGGATCCGTGGGGGCGAAAGCTCGAAGGCGCTCCGATTTCGAGCGAGGCGCGGGAAGATCTGATGCGCTGGCATGCAGGCGCGGACCCAAAGTTCGAGCGGCCGAAATATGCGGGCGATGGGGTGTCGCGCGCTCTCGACGGCATTACGCTCGAGCAGCACCTGATGGACCTGTACCATATCAACCGAGAGACGGTGCGGACGTTTCTTTCGCCGGTGGAAGGCGGCGGGTACGGGCTGGGGCCGGATGCGCTCTCCGGTTATTGCGCGTATGCGGCGGACATGCTGCATCCGCTGGACATCAGCGAATCGACGGGCACGCAGATGTTTCCCGACGGAAACGCCGGGTTCGCCAGGCACATGGTGAAGCAGCTTGTCCCCGACGCTTTCGAGGGGCCGGCCACGCTTGAGAATTTGTGCAATGCGCGAATCAATTTTTCGGCGCTCGACCGGGCGGGCCGGCTGATGCGCATCCGGCAGAACGCGACTGTGGCCTCGGTGAAGCATGAGGGCGAGGCGGAGAAATCGAACTTCGTCGATGTGGTGTACGAGCAGGGGGGCACGCTATATCGCCTCCGGGCGCGATCGGTAGTCATGGCGGGAGGTAGCTGGACGACGAAGCACATCGTGCGCGGCCTGCCCGTGCCGTATCGCGACGCGTATGCGCAGTTTTATCGCGCGCCTTGCCTGATGGCGAATGTCGCGGTGCGGAACTGGCGCTTTCTTTACGATATGGGAATCACGGGTTGCCGCTGGTTCGAGGGGCTGGGGAATTACATGGAGGTGCGCAAACTCCCGCTTTTTGCCAAGACTTCACCCACGATCGGACCGGATTCGCCCGTCGTGCTCACGGTGAAGATCTTATTCTCTTACCCGGGAGCGCCCATTGACGCGCAGGGGCATCGAGGGCGCGCGGAACTGCTGGGGACGCCTTTTCGGGAATATGAGCGGCGGCTGCGCGAGCAGTTCATGGCGATGTTCGCGCGATCGGGCTTCGATGCGCAGCGGGATATTGCAGCGATTATTCTGAACCGCTGGGGCCATGCGTATGTCACGCCGCAGCCGGGATTTTTCTTTGGGAAAGACGGGAATCCGGCGCCCCGTGAAGTGCTGCGCGCCGCGCCGTTCGGGCGAATTACATTCGCGAATACGGACCTGGAAGGCGCGATGGACCACCGCAACTCGATTCTGGAAGCGCAGCGCGCCGTGGGGCAGTTGCTGGACCAGGTGCTGACGGGATAGCACGATCAGGCCGACTTAGGCCGGCAATGCCAGGCCACTACTCTTCGCGGAGGGCATCCATCGGGTCGATAAGTGCGGCGCGGCGGGCGGGAACCAAGCATGCAGCGGCCGCGATGCCGGCGAGGGCGAGGACGGCGCAGGCAAACATCCATGGATCATGCGGCGTGACCAGATACAAGGCGCTGGACAAAAAGCGCGTGAGCGCGGCGGCTCCGGCCAAACCGAGAAAAATACCAAGCAGGACGGGACGCAGGCCATCTGCAAGAACCCAAGCAATCACTTTCGGACTGTCCGCGCCGAGCGCCATTCGAATGCCGATTTCTCTCGTGCGCCGGGTGGTGGCGTGGGAGACCACACCATAGATGCCGATCACCGAGAGAGACAGAGCCGCAGCCGCGAAGAATCCTAACAGTAGAGTTTCGAAACGCGGCTGGCCGAGGCTTTTGTCCACGCGCTGCCGCATGGAGCTGACATCGTAGACGGGTTGATCGGGATCGATCATCCGGACGATGCCGGTGGCTTCGCGGGCCATTTCAATAGGATCCCCGGCGGTGCGGAGGACTATGGCCGCGGAACGTGGCGCATCCTGGGAAGCGGGCCAGTAGAACTGCGGGACTGGGGGCTGATCGAGAGCCCCCGTTCTGACGTCGCCGATGATACCCACAATGGTCATCCAGCGAGCCCCGGGATGCGGGGCGCCAAGTAGGATGCGGTGACCGAGGGCGTCGCCGCTTGGGAAAAAACCGCGGGCCAGTGTTTGGTTGACGATGGCGACGGAGGGCGAATCTGGCGTGTCGGCATTGGTGAAAGTGCGGCCGGCGAGCAGAGGGATTTGCATGGTGCGGAAGTAGTCTGGTCCGGCGGCGGCTGTGTGGGCGATTTGTGGAACGGGGCCGTTGGAATTCCAGGCGCGGCCTTCGATGGAGAAAGGATTTCCACCGGCGGTATCGGCGCCAACGCGTGCTACGGGCAACCAGCCCACAGTGCTAACGGAACCCACACCCGGCAGCATACGCAAACGGTCCTGCAATTCCGCGTAATAAGCTGCGCGCCGCCGGACGTTTTCATAGCCCGGACCGGAGAGTTGGATCCGCATGGTAAGGAGATGATCGGGATGAAAACCGGGATCGATGGCGTGCAGCCGGGCGAAGCTCTTCGCTAATAAGGCTGCGCCCACGAGGAGCGTGAGAGCGAGGGCGACTTCTACGGTCACAAGAGCGCTGGATGCGCGGCGGTGCGGGAGCGATCCGCGAACACCCCAGTTCATGCGGATGGCGGTCAGCGCGGGCGCCAGGCCAAACAGGAGGCAAACCAGGCACGACACGCCGAAGGTGAACAGGAGCGCGCGAAAATCGACTTCGATATGCGCGACAGCCGGCCAGTCCACGGGGCTGAAAGCACGAAGGACGGAGACGCCCGCGTAACTCGCGCCGGCGCCCGTTATAGCGCCGAGGAAAACCAGGACCGCGGCCTCGGTCATCCATTGCCGGATCAATCTGCACGATGATGCACCGAGGGCCCGTCGCATTGCGGTCTCTTTTTTGCGGGCAGTGGCACGGGCTACCAGAAGATTTGCAACATTAACACAGGAAATGAGCAAAACTAGCCCGACGGCCGCGAACAGAATCCATGTGCCGGCGCGGTAGTCTCCCATTATCTGTTGGCGCAGAGAAACCACGGCCGCGTGGTATCCCGGGTCCTCACCGTTCGGCCCGCGATACGGATGGGCGATCTCTTCCACGTGACGGGCGCTGGCTGCCACTGAAGCCTGCGCCACCTCCACGCTGACTCCGGAGCGCAGGCGGGCCAGGAGACGGAACTGCCACGCGTGCGGGTCAGTCACCGGAGGAAGCGGCGTCCAGACATCGGTTTCTTCACGATCGGGTGCCATCACGCCGACCACGGTGAAGAGATGATCGTCGATGCGAATGGTCTGACCGATGATGGAAGGATTGGAGGCGAATCGGCGAGCAAAAAGTGAACGACCGAGAATCGCGACGTTGTTGTGCTGCGGATCCCAATCATCGGGGGTAAAGGTTCGGCCGGCTGAAAGGTGCGCGCCCAGCATTTCAAGCAGGCCGGGCGAAAAGGACCGCACGGTCACGCGCTCGGCCACACCGGCGCCGGTGAGATTACGCGTGTCCTCGCGGTAGATGGCCGCGGCCTCGAAGACACGGCTGTCCGCGCGATACGCCTCGTAGTTCGCGAGGCTCACCGGAAGATCGTGCACGCCGATATTCCAAAGCTGATCCCAGATCATCACCAGGCGTTCGGCATATGGATAGGGCAGGGGACGAAGCAGGACGGCGTCGGCGACGCTAAAGATGGCGGTGTTCGCGCCGATGCCGAAGGCCAGAGTCAGGATTGCGATGAAAGCAAACCCCAGTGAGCGTTTGAGCTGACGCAGGGCGTAGCGAAGGTCGGCCAGCATTTGCCGATGATATCAGGGGCGGCAAATGATCTGCGCCAATTCTCGAGCGCGCTCAATACTTCTGCGGCTTGCGGACGGGCTCAGGCCGGCGCGGCCAGGGAAAGGAACCGAGAGTGGAAAGCAGTGCGCCGATCAACAGCCAGATACCGGCTTTGAAACTGACGGCACCGCCGGTAAAGCGGTAGAGGGAAATGAACATGCCTTTCAAGAGCAGGATGAAGACGCCGAGGTTCCATAGAAAGAAGAGCCAGCGCGCAGTTCCACCGAGAGCCAGAAGGAGGGTGATGAGTCCGGCAAGTGCGAGCCCGAGAAGCCACCAGGAGAGCGGTTTGCCGGTCCAGGGCAAAAATCCAAAGTTCAATTCACCACCGGTGCGCAGCGACAGGGCCGCAACGGACAGAACGAACAGCGACAGCACACCCGCGAACAGGTAACTGATAATGCGCAACAGGGCCTTCATGTTGGCCGACGGAACCTCCGCATTTAGATGGGCAGACCGCTATTCTATCAGGGATGAAGACCTCTTGACCCCTTGGTTTTCAACAGAATACAATCAAGGCTGTAGGGGAAGGCTGATTCATCCTATGTCGGGTCCTTTATCCGGCGATGACACGCTGAACGCGCGCGAGCAGGAAATTCTGCAATCGATTGTGCGCTCGTATATCCTCACGGGCGAGCCGGTCAGCTCGCGTTCCATCGCGTCGCGCCGCAGTCAACCGTTAAGTCCGGCGTCCATTCGCAACGTCATGGCAGAGCTGTGTGACGGCGGCTATCTGGAGCAGCCGCACACCTCGGCGGGGCGTGTGCCGACCGAAAAGGCGTTCCGCTGCTATGTACGTTCGCTTACGGCGCGGCCCATGCCGCGGGCGGATGCCGAACGGGTGCGCGTTGAGTTGAGTGAAGAGGAAACGGTGGAGGGCCGCCTGGAGCGGTCGTCGCGCATTCTTACCGAGTTGACGCTGCAAGTGGGGATCGCGGTCGGGCTGCCGAGCACGAGCCAGCTGCTGAATCATATTGAACTGGTGGAACTGGCGGACCGGCGCGTCCTGATCGTTTTGGAAACCAACGACCGCAGCGTGCATAACCGGGTGGTCGCGATGGACGAGCAGGTATCTCAGGATGAACTGAATGCCCTGCGCAATTACTTGAACTACAATTTCAGCGGATGGATGCTGGGGGACGCGCGGCGCGAACTGCTCCGGCGATTCGAAGAAGAGCGCGCGGCTTACGATGCGACGCTACGGCGTTTGACGGTTCTTTACACGAAAGGCCTGCTGCTGGTGGACCAGGCGCCCGAGGTTCACATGGAAGGCGCCTCCAATCTGGTGGGCATCGACTTGCATCTCACGCGCGAACACATGCGCGATCTGCTGCGCGCGCTCGAGGAAAAGAAACGGCTGATCGAATTGCTGGATCGTTTTCTCGAACAGCCGCCGGGCGAAGTGGGCGTGCAGGTCGGCCTTGAAGAAGCGCATCCGGCCATGAAAGAACTGTCGCTGATCGGCATGAATCTGCCGCTGCCCAGCGGCATGATCGCGCGCGTCGCCGTGCTTGGTCCCATGCGCATGCACTACGAGAAGGCGATGTCCGCGGTGCTGCACATCGGACGGGCATTCGAAAGCCTGCCGGTATAGACGAGCGGACCGCAGTTAGCGGCTCCAGGTCCGACCCTATCCGTTACATCCCCGAAGCGCTACACTCGTTCGCATGAAGCGGCGGGAATTTCTGTTCTCTACTGCGGCCTCGGTAGCGCAAATCGCCGGAGCTAACGACCGGATCCATGCGGGAATCATAGGAAGCGGGGGCCGGGGCCAGTACCTGACGGCCAACTTCAAAGAGCTGGGCGTTGAGATGGCGGCGGTTTGCGACGTGTACGAGCCCAACCTGCAAAAAGGATTGAAGGCGGCCTCAACGGGCGCCAAACCTTACGACAATTACAAGAACCTGCTGGAGGACAAATCGCTCGACGCCGTCGTGATCGCCACGCCGGATCACTGGCACGCGCAGATGGTGATCGACGCGGTGGAAGCCGGTAAGGACGTCTACGTGGAGAAGCCCATGGTCCACGTCATCGACGACGGGTTTCGAGTAATTGAGGCCGTGCGTCGCACCAAACGCGTGGTGCAGGTGGGGACGCAGCGCAGGAGCTTCGATCTTTTTCAGGAAGGCAAAGGGCTCATGGAGCGGGCGGGCGAGGTCCGGCTGGTGAACGCGTGGTGGTTGAATCACCAGAAAAGTCTCAGCCAGGCGCAGATCGCAGGCAAACTCGATTGGAACCAGTGGCTGGGGGCGGCGCCCAAGCGCCACATGGATGCCACGCGATTCTTCAACTGGTATTACTTCTACGATTACTCGGGCGGATTGATGGTGGGGCAGGCGGCGCACGCCATCGACGCCATTCACTGGTTTATGAATGCGGGATACCCGCTGACGGTAACGTGCGCGGGCGGGTTCGTCAACCTGGAAGGCGCGGAGATTCCGGAGACGACCTCGATGGCGATTGATTATCCGGAGAACTTTCTCGCGGTTTTCACCGTGGGATACAAGGCCATGCACTACGCGCCGGCGAACGACCAGTTGACGCAATATCACGGTTCGAAGGCGCGGCTGGATATGGGCCGCGAAGGCTACGCGCTGTACCTGCAAAGCGATGCGGCGGAGATGTATCCCACGGTAGAAAAGAAGCAGACCGGCAGTTTTGAGGGTGCAACGAGGGCGCACATTCGCAACTTCATGGAATGCATCAAGTCACGGAAGGATCCGAACGCGACGGTGGAGATGGGGCAACAGGGGAGCGTCGTGCTGGCGATGGCCGTCGAATCCATGCGTTCCGGCCGCCGGCTGAAATGGAACGCGAGCACGCGCAAAGTGGAAGCCTAGGCGCGGCGTGCGCGCCAGCGCTCGCTAGCTACGATCAACAGTGACAGAACGGTAAACAGGAGCAAAGCCGCCATAACGAACTGCCACACATGCGTGCGCAGAAAGGTTGTGGATTCCTGACCCAGCCGCACGCCCAACCAGGCTTCGCCGAAATAGCGCGGGATGCGCGCCAGCAGAATGACTACCAGGAACGTCAGGAAATGGGTATCGAGCGCACCGGCGCTGATGACGAAGATCTTCAACGGCATGGGAATTGGCATGAGGGCGGGCACGAAGACGGTGACCAGACCGAAGCGGTCAAACCAGCGGCGGAAACGCTGGGAACGGCCGCTTTCGGCTTTCTGCAAGAAACGCCGGCCGCCGTGGCGCGCGACGAGGAATAAGGCGGCATTGCCGATGACCGATCCGGCGACACAGATCGAGGCATATAAATATGCACGGTTCGGCTCTTTCACCGCGAGGAAAACCAGGTAAGCATCGAGTGCGTTGGCGATCGGAATACCGGAAGAGTCGAGGACAGCCAACGCCAGCAACCCCCACGGGCCAACGGCGACGAGGAAGTTGGCGACATTGCGGAGCAACACTCATTCTAACCTTTGAGTCACAATAGTCCAGATGCTGACCCGCCGCGAGGCGCTGAATACACTGGCCGCGCCGCTTATGTCCAATAACAAGTATCCGATCATCGATCCGCACGTACACGTTTGGAAGCGCGATCCGCGTTATCCGTGGGCCAAAGAAACCACAAAGCCGCCGGAGAAGGACGCTACGCCCGAGATGCTGCTGGAGTTAATGAACGCGAACGGCGTCGCGCGCACGGTGATTATCCAGGTGATTCATTATCGCTGGGACAACAGCTACGCCCTGGACGTACTGCGGAAATACCCGCAATATTTTCGCGGCGTGGCGCGCGTGAATCCGGAAAGCGCGAGTGCACCGGACGATGCTTCCCGTCTGGCAGAGCAGGGCTTTCAGGGTGTGCGGCTGAGCCCGGCCGTTGACGCCACCGGCGACTGGTTCCGCGGGCCGCTGATGCCGCCATTGTGGAAGCGCTGCCGGGATCTGAAGATATCGATGAATATCCTAACGGGCACGAGCCGCCTGCCCGATGTGGCCGCGTTGACGGAGCAATTTCCCGATCTCACCGTGGTGATCGATCACATGGCGGATTGCCCGGCGGACCGGCCGGATGAATTGAAGAAGTTGCTAGCTCTGGCCCGCTACCCGCGAGTGTTTGTGAAGGTATCGCACACCTGGTCGGTGTCCAAAATGCCGTATCCCTACAAGGACGCGCAGGAGCAAGTGAGAAAGCTCTACGATGCCTTTGGACCGCAGCGGCTCATGTGGGGAACGGACTGGCCCATTGTAGAAGCGCATTGCACGTACGCGCAGGCTTTAGCGATGGTGCGGGATGAAATGAAGTTCTTGAACGAGGAAGACAAGAGCTGGATGCTCAGCCGGACGGTGGAGCGCGTTTGGAACTTCAGCTAGCCATGGGCTGCACAACCGCCACCGGCGGCGCGTCCTCGCGCGGCATACAAATCCATCCGATGATGTATCCGATGAAACCGGCACCGGTGGTGATCGCCACAATCAGCCAAATTACGCGCACCAGCGTGACGTCCATATCGAGATAACGCGCAAACCCTGAACAGACTCCGGCGATCTTTTTGTCGTACATGGGGCGGGTGAGACGGCGTTGCGAGGTAACGCGCGGCGTCGCCGGGGCGCCCGTGGCTTTCCCGCACCGCGAGCAGAATGCTGCATCTTCAGCCATTTGCAAACCGCAACCGGTGCAGAACATATGCAATTCCTCGCTCAGAATATACTACGCAAATCCCCTTTTTGAAGTTCACCGCAGGTAGAACAGGCTGAGCCTGGGCAGTTTATGATGTTCCAGCAGGCGCCGCTCCAGATATTGTTTTTCCAGCATAGCGAGCTGCGGGGCACTCATTTTGCCGCGATAAGGGCGCAGTTCCGATTCCAGCGCGCGGCGCGATGCAAGCAGTTCTTCTTCGGTTTGCGACGCTCGCGCAAGCGCCAGCATCTTCTCTTCCAGGACCGCGAGGTGTTGTTCCAGACGTTCGAGATCGCTCATGTGCATTTCGATTTCCGAGCCAAGGCGGCCGAGCGAGAGAGCGATCTCGTCGTACACGGCGCCCGCGTCGCCTAGGACCAGGGCGTTGGTTTCGAGATAACCGCGCAGGTCGGCGGCCGAGTACGGGCTCGATGCCTGGCGTTCCGCCGGCGCGGCCGACTGCTGTGCCTCGGTCATTACGGCTTGAGCACAGAAGGCCAATGAGTTGACCTTCTGCGATTTCACCTTTCGGCTGCGCCACTTCTCAAAAGCTTTATCGATGCCGCGCAGAACGGCTTCGAGCGGCACACCTGCATTTTTCCAGCTTTCGATGAGCGCCCAATCGAGCGGCGAGAGAAGAAACAGGCTGGTGCCGCGAGCGCGCTGAAAGTGCTCCTCAATTTCCGTGAAGTAATTGAAGTAATTGAAGGCCCCGGGCTCTTGGGTCACGCGCGGTGCTTCCGCTCCCAGATCAGGCGCAGGCCTTCCAGTGTCAGGTGCTCATCCACATGCTGCACGCGTTTCGAGCCACCCGCGATAATGCCGGCCTGGCCGCCGGTGGCGATGATTTTTGTGCCGGGCCCAAGTTCCTGGATTAAGCGCTCCAGGATGCCGTCGATCATGCCCAGCGAACCGTAATAGAAGCCGGATTGCAGGCACGCCACAGTGTTGGTCCCGATGAGCTTTTCCGGCTCGCGAAAGGCGACCATCGGCAGGCGCGCAGTCTTGCTGAACAATGCAGCGATGGAAATGCCGATGCCGGCCGTAATCACGCCGCCCAGGTATTCGCCCTTCGCGGAGACCACATCGAAGTTGACGGCCGTACCCAGGTCGACGATCACGCAAGGTCCGCCGTATTTCTGGAACGCCGCCACTCCGTTGACGACGCGATCGGCGCCGACTTCCGACGGCCGGTCCACCCGCATCACCAGTCCCGCGTCGGCGGGATTCACAAAAAATGCTTCGCTGCCGAAGTACCGCGGCGACATGGCGGCAAGCGACGGATCGAGCGGCGGCACGACGCTCGAGATCACAACGCCATCCACACGCTTGATATCCAGACCGGAGAGCGAAAAGAGGTTGCGCAGCAGAATGCCCCACTCGTCGGCCGTCTGGTCATGCACGGTGCGCAGACGCCACTGCGCCGTAAGAGCGGTGCCATCGAACGCGCCGATGGTCAGATTCGTGTTGCCGACATCGAGTGCAAGCAGCATCAGGAGGCGGGCCTCACGCCGCCGGCGAGTACCAGGTCTTCGGTGCCGTCGTCCTTACGAAGTATGAGAAACCCGGAGGGGTCCAGACCCGCTGTAACGCCTTCCACCACCGCAACGCCTCGATCCACTTTGACGCGTTTGTTGCGGGCATAGCTGGAGCGCTGCGAGAACAGGCCCAGGATTCGCGGTTTGCCCGCGGCCCCCGTGAGAATTTGCAGGTAGCGTTCCACCGCGTGCAACAGCGCGACCAGGAGCGCCTCACGCGAGTACTGCCGCCCGGCCGCAATCCGCAGTGACGTGGCTTCACCCGCAATTTCCGCAGGAAACGCGGAGTGGTTCACGTTGACGCCGATTCCTGCAATGGCGATTCCATCGAGAAGCTGCACTAGAATACCCGCCACCTTGCGGCTGTCGATCATGACGTCGTTGGGCCACCGAAGATCACAGTGGACGCTCGCGGTTTCCTCGATCGCATCCGCGGCGGCGAGTCCCAATGCGAGGGTCAAGACCGGCAAAGAATCAGGGGCCAGATCGGGCCGCAGGACGGTGGAAACATACAGGCCGGCGCCCGGTTCCGAATGCCACCGGCGCCCATGCCGTCCTTGACCAGCCGTCTGTTCATCGGCCGCGACTACGGTTCCCTCTTCGCAACCCGCCTCCGCCAGCCGGGCGGCTTCGAGCATGGTGGAATCGATGGTCGCGAAGTAGGAGACCGGATGCGGCCAGTTCTGCCGGACTAGGTCAACGTCGAATGGCATCAGTTGAGCTCCAGGCGAAAACTGATGTCTACGGCTGGCGCGGAATGCGTGATGGAGCCCGAGGAAACGTAATCGGCGCCCGCTTCGGCATAGGCGCGCACATTCTCCAGCGTGATACGGCCGGACAGTTCCACTTTGGCGCGGCCTGCGATCCAACGAATCTGCCGGTATGCCTCTTCGGGTGTCAGGTTGTCGAGCAGAAGATGGGTAGCTCCCGCGGCGAGTGCCTCCTCGAGCTCGGTTTGCGTGCGGACCTCAATTTCCATGGGTAAACCGGCCGAGCGCGCGTTCTCAAGTGCCTGCCGCACGCCGCCCGCTGCCGCAATATGATTGTTCTTCATCAAAATCGCATCGTAGAGCCCCATACGATGGTTCATCACGCCGCCGGCCGCTGCGGCCATCTTCTCCAGACGGCGCAAGCCGGGCGTGGTCTTGCGCGTGTCCAGCACGCGGCAATTGGTTCCTGCGACGGCATCGGCATAGCGCCGCGCCAAAGTCGCGATTCCGCCCAGATGCTGCAAGAAATTGAGCGCCACCCGTTCGCATTCGAGCAATGTTCGAGCGCGCCCGCGCACGGCAGCCAGCGTTTGCCCGTCCGAGGCGCAGGCGCCGCTCGGCTTTTCAATTCCGAGCGACTCGACTCCACCGCGTGCTTTGTAGATGAGCGGCAAGAGTTCCGTGCCGGCGACAATCTGCTCCTCACGGGCGATGAAGCGCCCTTGCGCCATGCGGCCTTCCGGCACGCAAGCGTGCGACGTGACATCCCCCGGCCCGATGTCTTCTTCGAGCGCGCGCTCGACGGAATCGATGATGTCCGGATGCGAGAAGTCGATCATGCGGACGCTCCGTTGAGCGCCTTTCGCACCTTGGCGAGCTGCGTCTCGTAATCCACGAGTTTCGTTTTGATCGATTCCACGACGTGCGCAGGGGCGCGGCTGAGGAAAGTCTCGTCACCCAACTGCCGGGTCGAGTTGGCGATGTTCTTTTCGAGCTGATCGCGCTCCCTCTCCAGCCGCTTGCGCTGTTCCGCGAGATTAGACTGGGGAACCTTAAGTTCGAGGTCGAAGGTGGGACGCGAGATCACTTGCGCCGACGAGGGAGGGAGTTGCTTGCGCAGGTCCAGTTTCACATTGGCTAGCTTCTGAATGGCAGACTGATGATCGCGAGCCACATCGAGCGCGGCGTGCTCCGAATACAGAACGCCATCGAGCACGGCCTTCGGATCGAGTTTCATTTCGGCGCGGCGGGTACGGGTGACTGTGATGATTTCTTGCAGCGTCGCCATCGCTGCATCGGCCGCGCCATCGGCCCACTCAGGCTTGGGTTGAGGATACGCCGCGAGCGCTATGGACTTGGGCCGGCTGGCCGCGCCTTCAGCAAGCCTTTGCCAGATCTCCTCGGTAACAAACGGCATCACCGGGTGCAGCAGCCGCAACGCGCCATCGAAAGCCGCCAACAGGTTCTTCCAGCTCGCGGTCAGGCCGGTTCCTGCTTCCAGCCGCGGCTTTTTCAGTTCGAGATACCAATCGCAGAACTGATGCCAGAAGAATTCCCAAATCTCTTGCGCGGCTTCGTGAAAGCGATATTGCTCGATCGCCTGATTCAGCCGTTGCGCGCAATCGGTCAGCCGGCTGAAAATCCACCGATCTTCGAACGGCACTTCGCCGGCCTCGGCTTCCGGGCGATACTCCTGCAAATTTTCAGGCACCCAGGGCTCCACGCCCGAGCGCTCCATGTTCATGAAGATCAGCCGCGCCGCGTTCCAGATCTTGTTAGCGAACGCACGCGTCGATTCCATACGTTCTTCGGAAAGCACGATATCCGTGCCCGGAGCCGCGCCCATTAAAAGCGCCAGCCGGACTGCGTCGGTCCCGTATTTCTCCGTCACCACCAGCGGGTCGATCGTATTTCCCTTGGTCTTGGACATTTTCTGCCGCTCCGCGTCGCGTACCAGGCCGTGTATATATACCTGCCGGAACGGCACATCGCCCATGAATTCCATGCCGGCCATGATCATGCGCGCCACCCAGAAGAACAGGATGTCGAAGCCGGTGATGAGCAGCGAGGTCGGGTAGAACGTGCGCAGATCGTCCGTTTTCTCGGGCCAGCCAAGCGTCGAAAACGGCCATAACTGGGAGCTGAACCACGTGTCCAGCACGTCGGGATCCTGCACCAGCCGTGTGCTTCCGCATCGCGTACAGTTGGCCGGGTCCTCGCGCGATACGTTGATCATCCCGCAGTCCTGGCAATGCCACGCCGGAATGCGATGGCCCCACCATAACTGGCGCGAGATGCACCAGTCACGGATGTTGTACATCCATTCGTAGTAGACCTTCGTCCAGTTGTCCGGGATGAAAACGATCTTCCCTGTTTCGACGACTTCGATCGCCTTCTCCGCCAGCGGCTTGGTCTTGACAAACCATTGCGTGGAAATCAGGGGCTCGACGATGTCCTTGGTTCGCTCGCAGCGGCCCACGCTCAGCGTGTAGTCTTCGATCTTTTCCACCAAGCCAAGCTGTTCGAGATCGGCGATTACCTCTTTACGCGCCTCAAATCGATCGACACCCGCGTAGCGCCCTGCCGCGGCCGTCATCCGCGCATGCTCGTCGATCACTTTGATCTTCGGCAGATCATGGCGTTTCCCGGCTTCGAAATCGTTGGGATCATGCGCCGGCGTCACTTTAACCACGCCGGTCCCGAATTTCGGATCCGCCAGTTCGTCCAGGATGATGGGAATCTCGCGGTTCATCAGCGGCAGCATCACGGTCTTGCCGTGAAGCTCGAAGTAACGCGCGTCACGCGGGTTGATGGCCACCGCCGTATCGCCCAGCATGGTCTCCGGCCGCGTCGTCGCGACAACGAGGTACCGGTCCGTTCCTACTACCGGATAACGGATGTGCCAGAGATGCCCCTGCGTCTCCTCGTGCTTGACCTCTAGATCGGAGAGCACGGTCTGACAGCGCGGGCACCAGTTCACCATGTACTCGCCGCGATAGATCAGGCCTTTTTCCCAGAGCCTGACGAAGACCTCGCGCACGGCCCGAGAAAGTCCGGGGTCCATGGTGAACCGCTCGCGGCTCCAGTCGCAGCTCACACCCATCCGCACCATTTGCCGGATGATGGTTCCGCCGTATTGTTCTTTCCACTGCCAGACGCGCTCTATAAATCTCTCTCGGCCGATTTCGTTGCGGCTCGTTCCCTCGCTCGCCAGTTGACGCACCACCATCATCTCGGTCGAAATTCCGGCGTGATCCGTTCCCGGCAGCCACAGTGTGTTATCGCCGCGCATACGATGCCACCGCACGGTGCAATCGATCAGGCTGTGCTCTAGCATGTGGCCGATGTGCAATGAACCCGTCACATTGGGCGGAGGAATGACCAGCGAGAACACCCGCGCGCTGCTCTTCACATCGGCGTGAAAGATTTCCTGGTCAATCCACCACTGTGCCCAGTGCGGTTCAAACCGCTGCGGCTCATAAACTTTCTCGAGTTGCATGGGGAAATTTCAATATAACAGAGGCGTGTTATCGGCCCGATTGCGCCGTATCGGCCCGCGGTGACAATCCGATCCCGCGCAGGATCTCGACGAACCTGGGCTCGGCGCGCAAAGCATCGAATCGCGGCTCCGTGCCGAGCCACACCAGGATGACGTCGCGCTCTTCGTACGCTCGTTGAATCTGGTCCAGAGCCGCCTGTAGTTGACCGGTGCCGGTGTAGGCCATGGCGAGCCAAAAGGACGAAACGTGCTGGCGGGCGGACAACTCTTCCAAACTCTTTAGTTGATCGAGGGCTGTCTGCAATTGTCCGGCGCTCGCATGAATTTGAACCAGCGCCGCCAAGGTAGCCGGATGAGCTCCCGAAAGATCGCGTGCGCGTGACATGGTTGCCGTGGCCTCGTCATACCGTCCCAGTTGCTGGTAAACGGATCCTAGGACCGATTGTGCCGGCGCGAATTGAGGCTCCAGATCGAGTGTGCGGAGCGCTTCATCCATAGCCTCCTCATACCGGCGTGACATATAGAGGTTATAAGCGAATTCGGCCCGGGTAGGTAAAGAAAACGGATCCAGCTCGAGGGCGGCGCGGCTGGCCCGCAGAGACTCTTCAGGCCGGCCAACCGCCGCCAGGTAAGATGCGAGCATGCGATAGCCGTTCGCGTAGCGAGGATCTAGTTCGAGCGCTTTCGTATACTCGCGCTCGGCTCCCGCCCAATCCCAGTCGTAATTCTTGAAGATTCCGGCCAGCGAGGCATGCGCCTCGGCCAGACCGTCGTCGATCTCGATCGCCCGCCGCGCGGCTTCCTTGGACTTCGGCATCACTTCAGCTGCTCGCGCCAGGCCGATGAACCCCAGAAGCCCGTAAGCATCTGCCAGTCCCGTATAGGCCAGCGCATAGTTCGGGTCTCGGTCGATCGCGCGTTCGAAATATTCGATGCCGGTTTTCAGCCCTTCCTCGTTCAGACGGTTGATGTGATAGCGGCCCTTCAGATACTCCTGGTACGCTTCGGTACTCTCGGTATAGCGCTTGGCCAGTAGCGTGCGATCAGCGCCGCTTAGCTTGAGGCGCAGCTTTTCCGAAATCTCGCGCGACATCTCTTCTTCCAGCGCGAAAATATCCGCGAGCTTCCGGTTGTATTGTTCCCCCCAAAGCCGCCAGCCGTTGGGCACGTCCACCAGTTCCGTTCCTACCAGCAGCGCATCCCCGCGCTGCTGGACCCGGCCCAGCAATACCGCGTCCACATTCAGCTTTCTTCCCACGGCTCGCGGATCAAGGGTCTTGTCCTTGTATCGAAAGACCGTGCTGCGCGCCATGACCCGGACGCTCGCAAGGCGGGAAACATGGTTGATGATGCTCTCCGTGATCCCGTCGGCCAGGTACTCCGTCTCCGGGTCGGACTCCGTATTGATGAACGGCAGCACCGCCAGCGACTCAACTGCCCGAACACGCGGCAGCGAGACCAAATCCTGCGTCGACCCGCTGACGGGAGCAATGAAACGGTAGCCGCGCCGCGCCAGCGTCTCGATAAAACGCGGATTTGACGGAGAGTCTCCCAGCGCCTGGCGCAGCCGCTTCACCGCTGCGTTCAGGCTCTGCTCGAAGTTAACAAATGTGTCGGCAGGCCAAAGCTCTCTGCGCAAGTCTTCGCGTGTTACCAGTTCGCCTGGCTGTTCCAGCAGCTTGACCAATACCTGCACCGGCTGCCCTTCAAGCCGGATGCGGCGGCCCTGTTTACGTAACTCGCCTGAGCGCAGGTTGAGGTCGAACACCCCGAACCGGAGGGTCTGCGAAGCCGACGCAGGCGATTCCATTTGTGTTACGGACTTCAACAAGTGTATCAGCCGCTTTGACGCGTGTCATTTCAGCCAGTAAACCGTTACTTGTTAGATATTTACGAAATCATGCCGGTTTGCTGGATAATTCACTCTCCTTGCATTGAGCCCACTCGTCCAATGGTCACAAACTCGATTGATTCGAAGTCCAAGTTGATGGAGGAGAGTTTTGACGATGAACGCCCTGGGCCCTGTCCAGCCCAATTTCTATAAGGACAACCACCTGACAGTGAACTTTGAGCGCGAGGTGGCCTATCTAGACGGCGCGCCGCTGAAATTGACCTATAAGGCATTTTGCCTGCTTGCTTTCCTTGTGCGTCACCCCGGCCAGTTGGTATCGCGCGAGGATTTGTTGTCGTTGATCTGGGGATATGCTCCAGAAATCCGAACCCGCACACTGGACGTGCACATCCGGCGCCTTCGCAAGAGCCTCGGACATTACGGAGTTTCGTACATCGAAACGATCTTCGGCATCGGATACCGTTTTCAGCCATGGCGGGAAACGCTGAAGTCGGACTCTCCGGCGCCGGCGCTGAAGGCGCTCGATGGCGCAGGTTCTGCTTCCCCCTGGAAGATGGCTGCCGGGGCGGCGCAGTAGTACGTTGCGAAGGGGCGTCCGCGGAAGTGCTATCTTTGTTTTCTCGATGGCTAAACCGCTGACGCCTCACGCGTCACTCGCCACCGCGGTTCTCGCGGCTCTCTTCTTTAACGCTTCACTCACCGCAGCCGACTCGCAGCTCCATCGTTTGGAGCGCGAGATGGAGCGTGTTTCCCAGATCGCCGGGGGAACCGTCGGCGCAACCGCCATTCATCTCGAATCGGGCCGGCGTGTATCGTTTCACGGGGACGAACGCTTTCCCATGGCCAGCACGTTCAAAATCCCCATCGCTGTTCAAATCCTGCATCGCGTCGACCTGGGGGAATTGAAGCTCGATCAGATGGTCGAGATCCACGCTTCCGATCTGCATCCTGGAAGCGGCAACATCACGACTTTGATGAGCCGCCCAGGGCTGTCGATGTCCATCAACAACCTCCTCGAGCTGATGCTGCTCATCAGCGACAACAGCGCGGCGGACATCCTGCTGCGCCTCGCCGGCGGTCCCGACGCGGTGACCGGGCGCATGCACGACCTGGGAATCGACGGAATCAGCGTAAACCGCCCGACCGCCCGGCTGATCGCCGACTGGGACGGTGTGAAGAATCTTCCGCCGGAGAATCAGTGGTCGCCGGCCATGTGGGAACGGCTTTTTAACGCGGTCCCTGCGGAGGACTCCAAAAAGGCCGCCGCGGCAGCGGATCGCGATCCCCGCGACACCTCCACGCCCGTTGGCATGGCCACCCTGTTAGCCAAGATCTGGCTGAAGGACCCCAGTGTTCTAAAGCCCGAGTCGGCCGATCTGTTGCTCGATATCATGCGTCGCTGCGAAACCGGCCAGGCGCGGCTGAAGGGGATTTTGCCCGAGGGGACCGAAGTTGCCCATAAGACCGGCTCCATCGGCGGCACCACCAACGATGCCGGCATCGTGACCCTGCCCGACAACACCGGTCACGTTGCCATTGCCGTCTTTGTCAAGGCTTCCGACAAGCCCGTGGCTGCCCGCGAGAGAGCGATTGCGGAAGTCGCGCGTAGCGTGCACGATTTCTTCCTCTTCGAGACTTCGTCAGGCGCTCTCGATTACGACCACATGGCGCGCAAGATCGTCGACGCTCTGAAACCTGCGCGCGGAGAACGCGTCCTGTTTGGCGGCGACCCCGACTACTTCCAGGAGCTCAGCGATGCTTTGCGCAAGCGGCTCAAAGACGCCGGCGCGGTGGAAGCGCGCGACCTCAGTTCGGCGGACATCTATCTTTGGCTGCCGCTCAGCACGCGTAAGATCTCAGCCGAGGAGCGGTCGGCGCTCGAAAGCTGGCTCGAGCGCGGCGGGGCCCGGCGCGAGATCCATTTCCATTGGGCGGAAGGCAGTGTCGAAGCCGATGGACTTTCCGGCGCCCACTCGCCGGTTCTCGATCGCATGTATCAGAATGCGCTCGATGTCGACGATGCGGCCGTCTCCGCCGCTCAGGATCGCGCCATCAAGCTGCTGCGCTCGGGAGTGGTGCGCGTCAAGACGCCGGCAGGCACCGATATCAGCTTTCGCGTAGGCACGCGGCCGTTCAACAAGCAGGATGGCAACGCTTCCGCCCGGCGCGCCCGGTCGGCCAAGGTCCGGGTGGATCGCGAAATCGAATTGCCCGTCGGCGTTTTGCGCGTCGCGCCCGTCGAAGAGAGCGTCTCCGGCCGGCTCGTGATCCCCACCGCGCGCTTTCCAAAGGGCACCGTGCGCAACCTCAAGCTTGAGTTTCGCGATGGCGAGCTGACCGGCGTTTCCGCCGACGAGAACATGGAGGCAGCCGACGAAGTCTTCCGCAAGGGCGGCGATGCCGCCCACAGCTTCCGCGAATTCGCCCTCGGCTTTAATCCCAGGCTGGAGAACCCTCCCGGTGCGACAACCCTCGCCTACTATGGTTACGGCGCCGGTGTGGTCCGCATGAGCTTGGGAAACAACGCCGAGTTGGGCGGCCAGGTTCGCGGCGACTATTACCGCTGGTTCTTCTTCCCGGATGCCACCGTCGAAGTTGGCGGCCAGCAACTGACCACGGGCGGTAAACTCGCTGCCGCCCTCCTGCCCGAAACGCGCTGAAGCCGTTGCTTTCATCGCACCCGGAGCACCACGAACGTGGCGTCGTCGGTCTGCGTTCCCTGGGTGAAGGCATCCATCTCCGCGAACATGGCACCCACGATTTGGTCCGCGCACAGCGCACGGTGTTCCACAGCCGCCCGGCTTAGCCGCGCCATCCCCCACTCTTCGCCCTTGACGTTCATCGCCTCAGTGGCGCCATCGGTGTACCCGACCACCACATCCCCCGGGTGTAGCTGGATGGCCGACTCCTCGTAATCCCATTCCGGAAACATGCCTACCGGTGCGCCGCCCGTCTGCAGCTTCTCGATTGAGCCATCCCGCCGGATCACCGCCGGCGGATTGTGCCCTGCGTTGACGTAGTGCAGGGTTAGTGTGGCTGCATCGAAGACGCCGTAGAACAGTGTCGCGAAGCGGTCGGCCAGCGACGTCGCGTACACCTGTTGATTCACCGCCTGGATGACGGCTGCGGTATCTCCTTCCATAAACAAAGCTGCCGTTCGCAGGGAAGATTGCACGTTGGAAATCATCAATGCCGCCGCCAGACCCTTGCCCGTCGCGTCTCCGATCGCGAATGCCAGCCGGTTATCCGAGAGAGGCACGAAATTGTAGCAGTCGCCGCCGAGTTCCTGGACCTGTCGGCAGTGCCCGCTGACATCCGCCGCTTCCAGCGACGGATCCGGCCGCTCCATGAAGCGCTGTTGTACCGCCCGTGCGATCGCCCATTCGCGCCCTGCATTCGTGTTCAAGGTCTCTGTCAGCATCATCGTTCCTCTGTGGGAATGTCGTTCCGCCAGGCTCGATTTCGACACCTTTTTTTGATAAAAGATCTTATTCGGGCATGTCGAAAATGGCCCGTGTGCTTCGACCGGCCGGGATGAGTAGCCCTTTGGGAGCGTCGCCGCCACGCTATACTGGCCGGAGCAGGGAGGTCGCGTGCGCAGGTCTTTGGGTTCGCTGTTGACGGTCCTCTGCTTCGCAGCTCTCGCCGCGCTTCCCGCATTAGCCCAGGTCGCCGCCGTCAAACTGCCCAAGCGTCTCATCGCCGACTACGGCTACTGGAGCCGTACCCAGACTCCGCCTTATAGTTCCGACCAGATCCCCTTCAAGATGCTGACGCACATCAATCATGCCGGCGTTGGTTTCAATGCCGACGGCAGCCTCACCGTGCCCGACGGTTTCCTCGAGCCGGCGCTCATTAAGAAGGCACACGCCGCGGGCGTCAAAGTCGGCCTGCTCCTGGGCGGCGACTTCACCGGTCTGGAAACCACCGCCGGCGGAATGTCCGCACTCGTGAAGAACGTTGAATCATTCATCCACGAGCACGGCTACGACGGGATCGATATCGACTGGGAATACCCCTCCACTGCTGTCGATCAGACCACTTTCTTCAATCTTATGAGCGCGCTTCGTCAGGCTTTCCCGGCGCCGCGCTTTTTCCTATCCGCCGATGTCGCGCCCTGGGGAGGAACCGGCTACGATTTCCCCCGGGTCACGCCGCTGGTCGATTACTTCAACATCATGACCTACGACTGCGCCGGTCCCTGGACCGATGACGGCCAGCTCAACTCGCCCATCTTTCCCGATCCGAAGAACCCCGAGCCCTACGAATGCGAGCCCGGCGGCAGCGTCAAAGAGGCCATCGATATCGCCTTGCAAGCAAACGTGCCTCTGGCCAAGATGAACATCGGCACGCCGTTCTACGGCTACTTCTACAAGAACGTCAGTACCCTGTTTGGTTCTTGCAAGAACTGCAACGAAAATAACGTGCCTTCGGAGAACTACGGAACGTTCATCAAGCCGCGCATCAACGCCAAAGGCTGGCGAACGTTTTACGATCCGGTTTCATTGGTGCCCTACATGCTGCGTACCGACGGCAAGCCCGGCTACATTACCTACGACGATTCCTTCTCGACGTACTATCGCGTCTGGTATTCGCTGTGGAAGCGCGGCGTGGGCGGAACGTTCCTGTGGGAGCTCGATGCGGATTACGACGGCACCACGCAGGATCTGCTGAACGCCATGTACGGTGCCACCCTCGCCGGCGGTACCGCGGCGCCTGCCATTCCGTAGAGTTGTCGCCGCCCCCTTGTGGCGCCATCCCCGGCCGCCGTATGATACCATTCCGTCGATTTGGAGGAATGCAAATGATGAGGACCTTCCTGGTTTTCGTTTTACTGGCCGGCAGCGCGCTCGCCCAGCGTCATAAGCCCAACATCAATACCGAAACGCCGGAGGGACAGGCGCTGCAGCAGATCGGTCAGGAGTCCGATGATGCCAAGAAACTCGCGGCCCTGGAGAAGTTCGTCCAGGACTATCCCAAGAGCGAAAACCTCGCATGGGCATACTCGCAGATGGAGCCGCTGTACACGAAAACCAACCAACCCGATAAAGCGATCGAAACCGGCGACAAGCTCATAGCCCTCGATCCCGGCGATCTCGAAGCCGCCCTCGGTGCGCTCAAAGCTGCCGAAGCCAAGAAAGATCCCGATCTGATTAAGAAGTGGTCTAATACCACCGCAGAGACCGCCGCCAAGGAACTGGCTGCCAAGAAGCCCGACGACGAGGAAGAAGAGGATTGGAAGAAGCACCTGGACTATGTGAAACAGGTCTCCACGTATTCCGAGTATTCACTTGACGCCGCCGCTTTGCAGACCACCGACAACGCGAAGAAAATCGATTTGATCCTCACACTCTACGAGCGCAATCCGCAGAGTCAATACATACCGCAGGTGATGCCTGTCGCGGCGCAGGTACTCAATACGATGAATGACGCCGACCGCTCCATTACCTTTTCTGAAAAGGTCCTGGCCAGGGATCCTAATAATGACGATATGCTGCTCATAGCCATCAATGGTTACAGCACCAAGGGCAAAGAGCCCGACAAGATCATCGCTTACTCGGCCAAGCTGGCCGAAGTGATTAACAGTAAGCCCAAGCCCGACGGTGTGAGCGATGCCGATTGGGACAACCGCAAAAAATTCATCAGCGGACTCGCGCACTACTTCCCCGGCAAGACTTACTATGGCCAAAAGAAGTGGGCCCCTGCCGACAAAGAACTGCGCACCGCTCTGCCTTTCGTTGAAAACAACGCCGCCCTGAAGCCCGAGGTCCTATTCCTGCTCGGCGATTCGAATTATCACCTGGAGAACGCTGCCGAGGCCATGAAGTTTTTTCAGGCTTGTGCGGCTATCAAAAGCCGCTACCAGGCTCAGGCGACCAAGAATGTTACCGTCATCAAAAGCCAGTACCGCGCTGTAAAATAGTCCGCCCCTCCACCGTCGACGGCGTCTGGCTGAGCCGCGGCCAGAGGAAGCGGTCCCCTTTTGCAATGAAGCGAGGTATGCCTCGCCTTGGCTCCTACGCGTGCCGCACTGCCTCCATCGGATCTACCTTGAGCCACGGCCGCGCCGATAAATACGAGACGAGCAGCGATACCGCCACCATCGTCGCTGCCACGGGAACGAGCACAATCCACTCTACCGATCCCACCTGATAGAGTTGCGATTGGAAAACCACGGTGCCGGCGGCGCCAAGAATGCACCCGAGCGCCACACCCGTTCCCGCCACAATCGCTGTCTGACCGAGGATCATCTTCACCAGTTGGCGCGGCCGGGCGCCCAGCGCCACGCGAATGCCCAGTTCCTTTTTTCGCTCGCTCACCGAATACGAAACGCGCCGAACAGACCAATCACGGCAAGGAGAAGCCCCAGCCCGCTCAGAATCGCGACACATGCCGCCGCGATGCGCTGCGTGAGTAGGGTCAGGTCCATCCATCGCTGAAACGTCATAGGCTGGATCAGGATGTGCAAACCGAGTTGCCGAAATGTCTGTGCAAAAGGAGCCAGCCAGCGGCTCGGGTCTCCCTTGGTTCTCGCAATCACCATGACCGTACCCGCGTAGTTTTGGCTCAGCGGGTAATAGAGGAACGGGCGCCTGGGCTCATCCAGGTCCAGGTATTTGCCGTCACCTGCTACTCCGACCACCGTGTACCGCCGTGCCGGACTACCAGCCATAATCGTTTGGCCGACCGCGTCCTTTTCCGGCCAGAAGGTCTCTGCCATCTTACGATTCACGATCACGACCGGTGTGCTGCTCTCGCGATCGCCCGTATCGAACGTGCGGCCGGTGACCAGCGGAATCCCAAATGTCGCAAAGTAGTCCGCATCGACGACACTTCGCGCCACCGGTACCGGCCCTGTTTCGTGCGCAAACCCGACCGGCGTCTCATCCACTCCGAGGAGTGGCAGACCGGTGCTCAGCGTTACGGAATCCACTCCGGGCAGGCCCAAAATTGCGCGCCGCAGCGTGCCGTACAGCTGCGTTCCCCGCGCTTTGTCGTAACCTTCATCCTCCACAAATACTTCATTCGCTATCAGGTTTCTCGCGGAAAAACCCAAATCCGCATGGCGAAGGTTGTAAAGGTTGCGCTGGCAAATACCCATTCCCACCAGCACTACCGTGCAGACGGCCACCTGTACTACCACCAGGGCGTTCCGCCGGACACTCTTCCGCGTCCCGCCCACCACGATCTCGCCGATCAGCATTTGCGCCAGATGGGGCGACGAGGCGTAGAGGGCCGGCGCTAGCCCCGTAGCCAGGCCTGCAATGAAAACCAGCAGTCCCGAGAGCGCGATTACCGTTGTGTCCAACTGAAGGTTCAGACTGAACGAGAACGTACCCGCCCCCGGTAGCTCGACGCTCCAGTCGGAAAACCGCGCAATTGCCGCAGCGGCGATCCCAAATCCCAGTACGCCGCCGGCCGCCGACAAAATCGCGCTCTCCTTCAGGAACTCGCGAATCAAACGCCCGCGCGGCGCGCCCAGCGCTAGTTTGATCGCCGCTTCCTGCCGTCGCCCCACCGCGATGGCCAGCAGCAGGTTGGCGACGTTGGCGCATGCAATCAGTAGAACCAACAGCACCAGCGTCATCAGCAGCGCGCCCATCCACTGTGCCGTCTCCATCAGGTCAGGTGGCAGCAGCGTCGCCCGGGTGAGCACTGTCGTGCGGTCCTTGTCGTCCTTGGGGTACTCGTTCGCCAGTCGCCGGGAAAGCCCCTCCATCTCCGCTTGTGCCTGCCGCCGGCTCACCCCAGGTTTCAGTCGGGCCAGCAGAAACAATCGCCGGACGTCGCGTTTGGTTAACCAGGTGTGATCGCCTTGCGAGAACAGTATGAACAGATCGCCGTTTACTCCGAAAAAGGATCCTGTGAACTCCTTCGGGGCTACCCCAACAATCACATTCTTCACCAGTGACTTGCCGACGATGTGCGGGTCGGAGCCCAGGCGCTTCCAGCACGAATAGGTCATCACTGCGGTGTTCGGATTGTGCTGGTCGTCGCCCGGAGAAAAGAAACGGCCCAGAAACGGTTTGATGCCCAGGACGGAAAAGTAATTCTCGGAAACGGGCCGCGCGAGCACCGCGACCTTGACGCCGCCCTCATTGAAATCCACATCCGTGCCTATCGCATTGGGCGCCGCGGCAAGATCCGTGAAGACATGATTATTGTCCCGATAGTATGCGTAATCGGGGTAAGAGATCTGGTCGGTAGGTTTACCCGGCGCACGGGCAAAGATCGTGACCAGCCGGTCCGGTTCGGCGCCCGGAGCCGGAAGAAGCAGAATGGTGTTCGTAACACTCAGGCCGACCACGCCCAGTGCCAGCGAGACCGCCAGCGAAAACACGGCTATGGAAGCGAGCTTCCAATGGTGGCGCAGCACGCGCAATGGCGGAATGAGCGCGATCATGACGGCTCACAATAGCACGCCGGGTGCCACGCTCGCCCGTTGTACATGAGTGGCGATATTCACCGCTCCGGCGTGCGTTTCCCGCACTCCTGTGCGGTTGCGGATCCGATCTTACGAACTTCTTTTGGCGGTGAACTCCGCCACCCGGCCTTCGCCGCCTTCCCGCTCCCGAGTGAACTTGATTTCATCGCCCGAGACTTTGCCCTTGTAGATCAGCTTCATCGAGTTTCCGTTGAATTCCATTATTTGCGTGAACGAGATATTGTCGCCATCGATTTTGCCGTCCGAGATCGGCGCGTCACCGCGCATAGTGGTCACCGAGCCCGTCAGTGTGCTGCCGTCCGCCTTCAGGTTAAAAGTGACTTCACGGATCTGGCCGTTGCGGCCCGGTACCTGGGCCACCCATTTGCCGGTTACATCGGCCGCAAATACGGAGATGGCCGTGAGCAGCAGAAACACCACCATCACGCTGAAACTTAGCTTTTTCATGGCTGTAAAGGTACCAAGCCGCCGAAAAATGTTACACTCCCCCAGTTCGTTGCGTCATTGAACCCAGGAGGGCTGAGATGATTGCCAGGCGGAGTTTTCTGTTCATGCAGGCGCTTGTTTTGACCACTGCCTTCGCAGGCTGGGCGCAAATCTACCGCCCGGGAAAAGCCGTTCCCGGGGCTGTAGGAAACGAGCCTCTGGCAACCTTTTCCGGATCGGTGCAGGACATCGACAAGAAAATCTTGCGTATTAAGAGCGAGGACGCCAATACCCTGACGTTCGTCTGTGATCGCAAAACGCAATTTTTTGATGGAGACAAGAAGATCAAACTTACCGATATTAAACCGGGTGATCATGTGTCGGTAGAGAGCAAGCGCTTCCGGGACGGGGAATTGGAAGCGATCAACGTGCGTCTCGATCACCCCAAAACAGAAAACGCCGGGGCGCCAAAAACCTCCTGACACCCCGGCGTTGGAAATTGACCTTAAACCCGCTTAGCCGTCGCGCCGCTTCAGCGTAGGCCGCTCGTCCTGATCGGCCGGTGGCTTCTTATCGTCGCTGCCATCCTCGATCGGGCCGCTGCCCGGGTTCCGCCGCAGCGTGGGGCGGTCGCCCTTGTCTTCCTTGCGATCCAGCCGACGGTTGTGCAGCATCGCCAGCCGCGTTTTCACGTCGTTGAATTCCGAAGTATTCACTACATACTCCGGCTTGGCCTTGAGGATGGTCGCGATATTCTTTTGCGCTGCCGCAATCCGATCGTCCGTCATGGGGTGCGTGGAGAAAACTTTCGCCATGGTGCCGGGTTTTCTTTTCTCCAGAGTTTGGATCTTCTCGAAGAAGTCGACGAAGGCGATCGGATCGTAGCCGGTCTTGTACATGTACTCGAGCCCGAGCATGTCGGCTTCCGACTCGAAGCCGCGAGAGAACCTCAGAAAACCTATAGGAATGGCCATGTTTGCGCCTTGCATGGCGGCGTAACCGGCCCACGTGTATGGGACGACGATCGACGCGGCAATCATTCCGATTTGAGCAATCTCTCCACGCGTCGCTTGCTTCGTGCCATGCCGCGCCGCCACGTGGGCGATCTCATGCGCCATCACACCCGCGAGCTCCGCTTCGTTATCGGCCTTCAGGAGGAGTCCCGAGTTCACGAAAAAGAACCCGCCGGGTAAGGCAAAGGCGTTCACTTCTTCCGTGTCCAGAACTTTGATTGTGAACGGGACCTTGGCGTCGGAGTTGCGCACCAGGTTCTGTCCCACCCGATTCACATATTCAGCAATAATCGGATCGTCGATGATCTTGGCCTGCCGCTCGACTTCCTGGGCCAACTGCTTGCCAATGGCAATTTCCTTCTCGATCGAGTAGAAGTTAACCCCTTTGCCGACATCACGATCACCGATTGCGTCCGGATCCTTCTTTTTGTCTTCCGCGAACGAAAACGGGACCAGTAGCGCTGCCGCCAGTGACCACGCGCAGAAACGCCTCATGGAAAACCTCCCCAATCTTCTCATTATAAGCCTGGGCACACCCGACACTTCGCCTATTTCTACCTATATTGATAACGGGGTAGCAGCCAATGCGGTTTCTCTCGCGAATGAATTATTTACAGGAGATCTTCGTGCCGTTGCAAGGTGGGACGGCTGTCGCTGTCTGGCTCGGCACCTTCGACCTGGGCGCTGGGCGCGCGCTTTAACGTCGGTTGTTTGGGATCAGCCGGTTCACGCTTTTGCTCCCGGTGCATGGCAATCATTCGCGCCCGCATATCGTTGAATTCAGAGGTGTTGACCACGTATTCAGGCTTGGCGGGGAGGATTTCGTTAATATTCTTTTGCGCCGTCCGGATGCGGTCTTCGGTCATGGGATGCGTCGCGAAGACCTTAGCCACCGCGCTCGGACGGGTCTTTTGCAAGGAATCGATTCGCTCAAAAATGTCGATAGTTGCCGTAGGATCGTAGCCCGCTTTGTACATGTACTCCAGGCCGAGCAGATCGGCCTCACCCTCGAACGCGCGAGAGAAGCTCAGGAAAGTCATGGGGATAGCGAGGCTGGTGCCCTGCCGGAGCGCGTAGCCGGTCCAGCCGCCCAGGAAAATTAAGGGGATGGTGGCAAGGTTCGCGATTTGTGCCCGAGTCTGCTGGCGAGTGACGTGGCGAGCGGCAGCGTGCCCGATTTCGTGGGCCATCGCACCAGCTAGTTCCGCCTCCGTCTGGGCGATCCGGATCAGTCCGGAATTTACGAAGATATGGCCGCCCGGTAGCGTGAACGCGTTCACTGAATCGGAATCGATGATCTTGAAGGAGATCGGAATCCTGGCGTCAGAATTTCGCGTCAAGTTCTGCCCCAGCCGGTTGATGTACTCGCTGAGAATCGGCTCGTCGATGATCTTCGATTGCTTCTCCACCTCCGCGGCAAGCTGCTTACCCATCGCCATTTCCTTTTCGATGGAGTAGAAGTTTACGTTACCCGCGACGTTGCGGTCACCGATTTCGTCGGGATCCTTCTTCTTGTCACCGGCAAGCGAGAGGATTGTGAACAAAGGAATTAGAGCGATGACTGGGAAACGGCGACGCATGGAGCGTTCTGAGTTTAAGGCTAGCATACGTGTACTCGCGAGGACAGGTTTCGGCATTTTTCCTGCATGCCGCGCGAGACACCGACAAAGCGGTCGTGTTTATGGGCGTTCGAAGCGCAGGTTCACGGAAGAAAGGAAGTGGAACATGCTGATTCGCTTGTGTTTGCACGGCAAAAATAAGTGAACCATGCTAAGATGCCACGATACAATCGGGTCTATATGCATAGAAAAGGGGCGCGGCTCTTTGCGCATGTGCTTCTGGTGCCGGCGCTTTTTGCGCAGAAGTCACCCTTCGATACCCGGGCGATGATGCAAATCGCGCGCGTCAGCGATCCGCAGATTTCCCCCGACGGTCATTGGGTGGCCTTCTCCACTCAGACCATCGATCTCGAAAAGAATACGAAGCCCAAACAAATCTACGTAGTGCCTTTGGCGGGCGGCGAACCCCGCAAGATCGCCGACTCCGCAGAGCGTCCGCGATGGTCGCCCGATTCCAAGAGGATGGCATTCGTTTCCGACCGCGGCGGATCGTCACAGATCTGGATTATGGATGCCGATGGCGCAAACGCCAGGCAAATCACGAATCTCTCGACGGAAGCAGAAGGCGTACTGTTCGCGCACGACGGCAAGAAACTGGTTTTCACGAGCGACGTTTATCCCGAATGCGGAGCCGACGACGCCTGTAACAAGAGGAAGCTGGAAGCGGAAAAGGCGGACCAGGTTAAAGCTCGTACCATCACCGGGCTGCTATACCGCCACTGGACCGAGTGGCAGAGTGCACGCCGGCGCCATCTGATGGCCATCCCCGTCGAAGGCGGAGCCGCCAAGGATTTGACCCCGGGGAGTCGGGATGTCCCGCCGTTCTCGCTGGGCGGACCGGACGACTACGCGATCTCGCCTGATGGCGCCGAAGTCTGCTACGCGACGATTTCCGATGACGTCCCGGCGACGAGCACCAACTCCGACTTGTACGCGGTTCCCATTGCAGGCGGAGAAGCGAAGAAAATTACCGCCAATCCCGCGGCCGACAATTCGCCGCAGTACTCGCCCGACGGCAAATACCTCGCGTATCGTGCGCAACTTCGCGCCGATTATGAGAGCGACCGGTGGCGGCTGATGTTGTTGGAACGCGCCACCGGCAAATTGACCAATCTGACGGAGCCGATCGATCGCTGGGTCGAGAGTTTCGCCTGGTCGCCCGACTCGACGCGCCTGTTTTTCACGGCTCAGGATCGCGGCCGCCAGTACGTACAGTTCATCTCGGTCAACGGCGGGGCGGCGTCTACTGCGCTGAGCGGCGATAACGTCCTCGATGACATGCAGCTCGCTCCCGACGGAAAGTCGATGGTTTATACCCGCCAGAGCGGATCAAGCCCGATCGAGATCTTCCGCGCCTCATCCGGAGGCGGCACCGAGACCGCTCTCACACACCTGAACGACCCCGTGCTTTCCGCGCACCAGCTCACGCCGCTCGAGGAGGTTTGGGTTCAGGGCGCTGAGAATACGCGCGTTCAGATGTTTTTGGTAAAGCCTCCCAATTTTGATCCGCAAAAGAAATACCCGGCCCTCATGCTGATTCATGGCGGCCCGCAAGGATTCTGGGGCCAGGCGTGGAGCTATCGGTGGAACGCGCAGGTTTTCGCCGCAGCGGGTTACCTGGTGGCCATGCCGAACCCGCGCGGGTCAACCGGCTACGGCCAGAAATTTATCGACGACATCAACGGCGATTGGGGCGGCCGCGCCTATGACGATATTATGGCGGCCACGGATTTCGTCGCCAAGCTTCCGTACGCCGATTCCAACCGCATGGTGGCAGCCGGGGGATCGTATGGCGGCTACATGATCGATTGGATGCTCGGCCATACGCAGCGCTTCAAGGCGCTCATCTCGCACGCCGGGGTTTACGATTTGCGAAGCGAGGCAACGGAAACCGAGGAGTTATGGTTTCCCATCTGGGAGTTCGGCGGCATGCCATGGGAGAACCCGGAAATGTACGGGCGCTGGTCGCCGAGCCTGTTCGTGAAAGAGTTTCACACGCCGACTCTGGTGATGCACGGCGAGCTTGATTTCCGTGTGCCGTACGGGCAAGGTTTGCAGCTATTCACGGCCTTGCAGATGCAAAAGGTGCCTTCGAAACTGATTGTCTTTCCCGACGAAGGGCATTGGATTCTGAAACCGCAGAATGCCATGTTTTGGTACAAAAACTTCATCGATTGGATCGATACCTGGACCAAAAAGTGAAACTGATCGCTGTCATCATACTTGTTGTAATTCTGGCGATTCCCGTCTCCCTCTTCTTTCTTTCGGGCGGCACCACCCTGAAAGTCGAGCCGCCCGTGGCCATTCTGGGCATGGCGACACCTGTTCAGGTGCGCATCGAGAATCCGCATGGCATCCGCCGCCTGACAGCGGTTATCGAGCAGGACGGCGCGCGCCACACCGTTGCCGACATCCGGGAACCGGCTCACCGGTGGATGTTCTGGCGTTCGCACGAAGGGCCGCAGATCCGCCATTTTATGGCCGGCAAGCAGCAGGATGCCGCCTTGCACGATGGAAAGGCACGGCTCATCGTGGAGGTGGAGTCGAACGATCTGCGCGGCCGCACCGATTCCGTAGAAGCGGACGTCCAGATCGTCAGCCAGCCCCCGCGCGTGAGTGCGGACGGCGCGCAACACTACATCAACCAGGGAGGGTCGGAATTAGTGGTGTTTACGCCCTCGGGCTACGTCACCGATTCCGGTGTTCGCGTCGGCAAGTATGAATTCCGCAGTTTTCCGCTTCCGGGGCATCCCGAGCAGCGCTTTTCGCTGTTCGCCTATCCGTGGGATCTTCCCCCGGATGTCACTCCCGTCGTGTTCGCGCGCAATCCCGGCGGTGCGGAAGCCACCGCGCGCTTCTGGTTCAAAGTCTTTCCGAAGAAATTCCGCGCTCGTGACTTCCCCATTGACGATGCACTCATGGAGAAGCTGGTTAACCAGATCGAGCCCGGCGGCACGGGCGATCTGCTCACGCGTTTCCTCAAAATTAATGGCGACATGCGGCGCGCAAACAACAAAACCCTGGCGGATCTCCGGTTGAAGACGGCAGATCACTTCTTGTGGTCCGGCCCCTTTCTTCCTTTGGTGAATGCCACCGTCGAATCCGCTTTCGCTGACAAGCGCAGTTATATCTATAAAGGCAAGAAGGTCGACGAACAGGTGCACCTCGGATTCGACCTCGCCCGTACGCAGCACGTCCCTGTGCCCGCGGCGAATGACGGCCGCGTGGTGTGGGCCGATAATCTGGGTATTTACGGCAACTGCGTGGTCGTGGATCACGGGTACGGTTTGCAATCCATCTACGGCCATCTGAGCGAGTTCGCGGTGAAAGCCGGTGACGCGGTGAAGAAAGGCCAATCGCTCGGCAAAAGCGGCTCGACCGGCCTGGCGGGAGGCGATCATCTCCACTTCACCATGCAGGTGGACGGAGTGCAGGTGAACCCCATCGAGTGGTGGGATGAGCACTGGATTAAAGACCGCATCCTGAGCAAAGTGCGCCCCCAGTAGGGCGGGTGGTTATACGGTGAAGCGATTCCAGGAACGCGCCAGCTTCATCTGGACTATTGCCGACCTGCTGCGCGGCGACTACAGACAGTCGGAATACGGCCGTGTGATTCTGCCGTTCACGCTGCTGCGGCGCTTCGGCGAATTGCCATCTGATCCAGGCGAACTCTCTCACTCCGTGAGGCGCCTCTCGGGTGATCTGCGTGAAATCCTCCATTGTTTCCGCTTCCGCGAAACTGTGGCGCGGCTGCAGAAGACCGGGCTGCTTCCGCTGGTGCTGGAGCGATTCTCAGCAGTCGAACTCCAGCCTGCCGCCGTTTCGAATCACGAGATGGGGTACATTTTCGAAGAACTGATCCGGAAGTTTTCCGAGCAGTCCAACGAAACAGCCGGCGAGCATTTTACGCCGCGAGATGTTGTGCGGCTGATGGTCCGGCTGGTGTTTCAGGATGACTCCGGAGCGGGGAAGGCGCTTTACGATCCGGCCTGCGGCACGGGCGGCATGCTGTCTGCGGCAGAGGAATATGCGCTCGAACAGTGTCCGGACACACGTCTGGAGATCGCCGGACAGGAATTGAACCCGGAATCCTACGCCATCTGCAAAGCCGACGCTCTCTTGCGCGGGCATGCCTCGGATTGCATCGCGCTAGGCAACAGCTTCACCCATGACGCTTTCTCGGGCCGCAAGTTCGACTATATCCTCAGCAACCCGCCGTTCGGCGTCGATTGGAAAAAAGTCGAGCCGCAAATCCGCGGCGAACATGAAAGGCTCGGGTACCGCGGCCGTTTTGGCGCAGGCCTGCCGCGCGTGAATGACGGCTCTCTGCTGTTTCTTCAGCACATGCTGGCCAAAATGAAGCCGGAGGGTACCCGCATCGGCGTGGTTTTTCACGGCTCGCCGATGTTCGCCGGTGAAGCGGGTTCGGGGGAAAGCGAGATTCGCCGGTGGATCATTGAGAGTGACTGGCTCGAGGCCATCGTCGCCCTCCCCGATCAACTCTTTTACAACACGAGCCTCGCGGCCTACATCTGGCTGCTGACCAACCGCAAGCCGCCCGCACGGCAAGGCAAGGTGCAGCTGATGAACGCCGCCGGATTCTTCGAGAGAATGCCACGGTCACTCGGCGCCAGGCGTCACACCATTTCCAAAGAGCACCTGGATCATATTTCTGCGTTGCACAGAAGCTTTGCCGACGGGCCTCATTCGAGAATTCTCTCCAATCGGGAATTTGGCTACCAGCGCGTTACCGTGGAACGTCCCCTTCGTCTTCGATTCCAGGTTTCGCCGGATCGAATCGGCATTCTGCAGCGAAGACTTCCTCCGGCGGTCATCGAGGCGTTAACCGCTATGGACCCGGAAATCGTTTATCGCAGCCAGACCGAATTTGATGCCGCACTCAAGAACGCTTTCGCCCTGGCCGGCGTCAAGTTCGGGCGAACGCTGGCCCGAAAGATCCGTGAAGCCGTGGGCGAACAAGACGATTCCGCTGCGATCTATCTTGACGCGAAGGGCCGGCCCGTCCCGGATGCCGACCTTCGCGATAACGAAGATGTGCCGCTCGACGAAGAACTCCGGCCATGGTTCGCGCGCGAGGTTCTTCCCTATGCGCCAGACGCCTGGATCGCGCCGGGTGATGGCCGCGTTGGCTATGGAATTCCCTTTACGCGCTTCTTTTTCGAGCCCGAACCCGTTCGGTCCCTAGCGGAGATCGACGGAGAGATTCGCGAGCTGGAGCGGGAGAGTCAGGCATTGCTCCGGCAGTTGCATACGACGTGATCGACGCCTTCCATCGCGCCCCCTCTAACTGGCGGACGATGCCGCTGAAGCGAACGGTGACCGCGTGTGTGAACGGCACCTGGGGTGATGAGCCAGGCGGTGGGCCCGACGATCTCATCTGCGTGCGCGTCGCCGATTTCGATCGTCAGCGATTGCGCATTAGTCTGCAGAATCCCTCCCTGCGCTCTGTCTCGGCGGCCTACCGGCGCAACCGGTTGCTCGCGCCGGGAGATTTGCTGCTGGAAAAATCCGGCGGCGGCGAAGGTCAACCCGTGGGGGTAGCCGTACTGTATGAGGGCGGGCCTCCCGCGGTTTGCTCAAATTTCATTGCACGCATGCCCCCGGCTCCGGGCTTCGACGCCCGCTATCTATGCTATCTCCACGCCGCGCTTTATCAGCTCGGGGTGACACGCCGCTCCACGTATCAAACCACGGGCATTCAAAATTTGGATACGACATCTTACCTTCAGGAGGTCGTCCGTGTTCCCGACGTCGCTGAGCAGCGAAGGATGGCCGGCGCGCTCGACAGCAGGAACGATTTGCTCGACCGGTTAATCAAAACGAAAGTCCTCGCGCTGAACCGGCTTCGCCAAAGGCGTGAAGCGTTGATCAGCCGGGCCGTTAGCGGCGGCTGCTGGCCCGGAGTGCGCTTCAAGTTTGTCCGCTCCGGCGCGCTGCTATACGGTGCGAATCAGCCAGCCGACGATTGCGTTCGCGACGATCCTCGCTACATTCGCATCACCGATCTGAATGAGGACGGCACTCTACGGGAGGACACCTTCCGCTCTCTGCCTCCGCGCCTGGCAGCGCCCTATTTACTGGAAGATGGCGACCTTCTGCTGGCTCGCAGTGGTGCCAGCGTCGGTAAGGCTTTCTTGTTTCGTGGGCGCAACGGCACGGCCTGCTTTGCGGGGTATCTGGTGCGCCTGCGGCCCGATCGCCGGAAGGTGCTACCCGCCTACTTGCACTACTTCACGCAGTCGCGCGATTACCGCGATCAGGTTCGGCTCCATACCGTCCAATCCACCATCGCCAACGTGAACGCGGAACGGTACGGAAATTTTGTCATGCCCCTGCCGCCGTTGGAAGAACAGCGCGCCATCGTGAATTCGCTGAACCGTGCCGCAGGTGAGGTCGACCGGCTCGTTCATTTCATGGAACGCCAGCTTTCGCTTCTGCGCGAATATCGCGCCGCTATGATCGTCGATGCCGTAACGCGGCGCTGCGACTAACCGGCTAAGGCCGCTAGCGGGCGCATGCCCATCAGCCTGGAGGCCGCATTTCCGCAGTCGCAGCAATCGTGCTCGATGGAGCCGGCAAGGCCTGTGCCCACGCGCAAAGTCGGCCGGCGCAAGTCCGTCAGCGAGGTCAGAAGAAGCTCCGCGTGCCGCGTCTCTTCGATCGCCGCCCGTTCCGGCACGATGTGCAGCCCGTGGTGCGCTTCGCATTCATAAGCAATGACGCGCCCGTCGAATCCCAACCTCTGTTCGAACACCGGGACGCGGAACACTTGCCAGAAGCGTTCGCGATCCTCTTCCGCCAGCTCGCCCTGTTCAGCGCCTGTGAACGAGACGACGAAGTGCTCCAATACCGGCGCGTCTTGTTCCCCGGCTTCCACCGCATCGGCTATGGATCGCAACACGCCCGCTGGCGCGGCCAGAGCGCTAGCTCCGAATCGCTTTAGCCCCTTGCTCCAGTTTTGCGTGATCACCCGGATTCCAGACGCTGGTTTGAAGCCCGCCATCAGGATGGCCGTTTTGGGCATGTGCTCGAGCGGAGAACGAAATGTTTGTGGCGAAGGATGAACCGCGCAAACATTCTCAAACGCACGGGAATCGCAGAATTCGCCGTGGCCAATAGCCGGCAAACGCTGGAGCGTGCCTTCCACAGAATCTACTCCGGCCAGCGCTTCGGGAGAGGCGAGCCCCGCGCCCTCGAGCAGCGGCAGATAACCGCTGGTGCGCTGTGCCGCGCGCAGAACTTGTCGGAATCTCGCCAGCCGGAGCTCCGCCCCTTGACCCGCCGGCGAGCAGGTCCACCGCAAAATCACTCGCATCGATTGTTCGTTTTCCGGTCTCTGCCGTCGCCGGATCTTTATCCAGCTCCGTCTGCTGTACCTGAATATTTCGGGTGACTCGCTGAGGAAGTGTGCGATTCTTTACAATTGTCTCAATCCGACTTACCTTAGAAGCCTCTCCAGATTGCCTCCAAGAATGCCCCGTGCATCTGCGTCAGACACGGCGATCTGCTGCAGTGCTTCAACTTGCGCCTGGAAAATAGACGCATGCCAGCCGCGCGGAAAAAAGGAGGAATCTGTCCCGAATAAGAGCCGCCCGGCGCCCGCGACGCCAATCGCGCGGCGAAAAACTCCAGGCAGGTCCAGCCCCTCGGCCTGGTACCGCATCCAACTATTACTACTGGACGTGTCCAAGTAAACGTTCGGGCACAAATCGCACAGCATCAGCGCTTCGCGGAAGTACCCGGCACCGAAATGCGGCACGATGAACCGGATGCGCGGGAACGCGAGCGCGACGGCGTGCAGGTCAAGCGGATTCGAGAAACGCATGTCAAACGGGGAAGACAGGCCCAGCTTTGCCCGCACACCGACCGTGAGGACGCCGCAATGCACGAAAACTGCGGTGCCGCTTCGCGCCGACGCAATCTCGAGCAGATGCCGCACGCGCTCGTCTTGAACCGAGTAGCGGTGCATCGCCGGAAACAGGCAAATGCAGTGGAGATGGCCGCCTTCCAGCCCCGCTTGAACGCGGCCCGGCGCGTCCGCAGCCGTCGGGTCAACCATGAAGTACCCGTAGAACCGATCCGGATGAACCGCTACCGCCGCAGCCACCGAGCCGGCATCTCCGGGAACGCTGGCGATCAGCGCCGCACGCTTGACGCCATGACGGTCCAGTTCTTTGACCCACAGCGATGCCAGTTCTTCCGGTTCGCGCGGCGGCGCCTGCCAGCCCGGTATGCCAGCAATGCTCTCCGCCGTCGCAGGGGTGCCGCTCTGTTTCGCTACCTGTCCCGCCAGTGCGGTGAAGAACCCGTGCGAGAAAAAATGAACGTGCGCGTCGCAGACGTCGATCTCGCCCCACGGGCTTTGCACTAGGCTACCCGGTGCAGTTTGCTCACACGGCCCACTTCGACCCACTCCACCACGAAGATATTCCCCGCGTGATCGAAACAAGCTCCGTGCGGACACACGAACTTGCCCGGAATAAACTTATCGCGCGGCTCTTTGCGCAGACTATTCCATGTGTTCGCCGCCGAGTCGTCGCCCAACTGCGTAATAACCTTGTTTTGGCGATCGAACAGCGTCACGCGAGCCCCCAGGTCCGGCACCACCACGTCGCCATTCTTGTAGAAGTTGAAGTGGCATGGCAAATTCGTGCCGCTCACAAAGTCGATGTGCTTGCCGTCCAGCGTGAAATTCTGGATGCGATTGTTCCCGCGATCGGCAATGGTAATGATCGGCTCCTTGCCGCGCTGGTCGCAGATGATCCCGTGCGGGCAATCCAGTTTTCCTGCTTCTTTGCCCGGCCCGCCGAACGTAAACTTGTATTCGCCCTTGCTGTTGTACACGTTCACATAGCTCGAACCATAACCATCACCGACGTAAATATCGCCGTTCGGCACAATCGCCAGGTTCGTCGGGCTGTACTTAATCGGCTTCCCGTCGGCTCCAGGTTTGCTGTAAGGCTCCGCCTGGCTGGGATAACCCAGCGTGAAAACTTCTTCGCCGTTCAGCGTCGTCTTCACCACCAGGCCGCGCTTGGTATCGCAGAGGTAAAGGTATTCCGTTGTCCCCTCTTTGCGAATGTGCAAGCCATGCGCCCCGCCTTTGAACTCCTTCCCCCAGGACTTGATGAACTTGCCGTGCGAGTCGAACACCACCATGCTGTCCGTGCTCTCGCTCGCGGCATTCACCGTATGATGCACGTAGATCCGGCCCTGCGAATCTTCGCAAACTCCGTGGGTGTTGCCGTACTTGATCTCGGCGGGAAGTTCGCCCCAATCGTGCGTCACCTCATAGGAGTGCGCACCTTCGCCGATTACCGGTTTTTTGCTGCCGGCCTTGTCGGCTGCTCCGAGAATGAGCGGCGCGCCGCCGCCCACCGCAAATAGAAAACCGCGACGAGATGTGTGATTCATAACCAGAGAGCCTATCACAGCCGCGACGGCGCTACCGGCGCTTCAATTCTTCAGGAAATACGGCGTACCCGCTCGGAGGCGGGTAGAGGGAATGCAGCAGCTCCAGGCGTTTCCGAAGATAGCGGCTGGGCATCTGGCGCGGACCAGTCTCCACGTCGATGTCGCAGCAGATGCCATGCAGATACAGCGTCAGCGTGTCCTCAAACGATTGTGCCGCGTAATCCCGGAATGCCTTGGTTTCCCGCTTGATGTTATTCTGCCGGCGCAGCAGACCCTGCTTCAGGTGCCAGCTCTTTTCGTCCACCTCTCCGTGCACTTCGCTGTTCAGTTCCTCCCGTAGCACGCGAAAGTAGCTGTCCTGCGTGTCTTGCGGCCACTTGCGCGCTACGAGCGAGGCGATGGAGTTGTAAAAGCAGTAATGGTAATCGGAAACGTCTTCATCCTTGATCGCGAAAATCAGCGCGGCAATCTCATCCGATACGTAGCGGGATGCCGCGATCTGCCGGTTTTCCGCGGGCTTGTCGTAGCTGACGATGTCCCCGCCTTTTCCATTGCCTTTCTCCAGATACGGAACCAGCAGCAGGCCGACTTGCGGCAGCGCCTCTACCACTGCGGCCGGAAGCGCCGCAATCGGGTCTTCCAGGTATTGCTTCAGATCCTCTTCCGCCACCGGCATCGCCGTAAAATAGGAAAATTTGCCGCCTAGCGGCACCATTTCGGCGCGAAACCGGCCCGCCAGATCCTCAACCGTGAGCTTGGAAGTTTCGATTCCCGTGGAGGGCATCCTTATGGACTGATTGTAACAAACAGGGTCACTGCGGCCTTCTCCAGCACGCCGTCAAAACCCCTCCTGCTACTCTGTAACTGAAATGTCCTGCGACATCCTGGTCTCCGCTGGCGAAGCCTCCGGCGATCGTTATGCCGCCATGCTCGTCGACGAACTCCGCCGCCGCTTGCCGGAGGCAAGTTTCTTCGGCTGTGCCGGTCCGCGCATGCGCCGTGCCGGCGTGGAGCCCGTCATTCAGGCCGAAAGCCTGGCCGTGGTCGGCCTCGTCGAAGTCATCGCTCATCTGCCACGTATCTGGCGGCAGTTTCGGCGGCTCGTCCACTCCGCCGCAGAGCGCCGCCCCCCGCTGGCAATCCTTACCGATTCGCCTGATTTCCATCTGCGTCTTGCCCGGCGCCTCAAACAGCGGAATATTCCCGTCGTTTACCTGGTGGCTCCCCAGGTCTGGGCCTGGCGTCAAGGCCGGATTCGCGGAATGCGGCGCACCATTCAACGTCTCCTCTGTATTTTCCCCTTCGAGGAGCCGTTTTTTCGGTCTCGCGGCCTGCCGGCCTATTACATCGGGCATCCGCTGGCCGGCCTCGTGCGTCCAAGCCTCGAAAAAGCTGAGTTTTTCCGGAAACACCGGCTCGCTCTGAACCGTCCATTAATTACGGTGCTTCCTGGCAGCAGGAAAGGTGAGGCGGAGCGTCATTTGCCGGCATTGTTGGACGCAGTCGAGCGCATTTACAAGCAGCAGGCCACGCATTTCCTTTTGCCCGCTTCGGAAACCACCGGCGCACCATTCTTCACGAGCCGCATCGGTCGCGCTCCGGTGCAGGTGATCGAGGGCGAAACCTGGGATGCCATTGCGCATGCCGACCTCGCGCTTGCCGCCAGCGGCACTGTCACGATGGAGGCTGCGCTCTTGGGAACACCCATGGTCACGTTTTACAAGGTCAACTCGCTAAGCTGGCTCCTTGGAAAATTGCTTGTCCGCGTTCCCTATTACTCTATGGTGAACCTGGTGGCGGACCGCCCCGTCGTGCCCGAGTTGATGCAGTCCGCCATGACCGGCGAGCGCGTGGCGGCCGCCGCCCTCCAGCTATTAAATGACCCCGCTGCCCTCACCCGTATGCGCCACGATTTGGCTGACGTAGCTGGCTGCCTCTCCAGCGAGACCCGGCCCATGGAAAAAGCCGCCGCTCTGGTGGAACAATTGATAATGGAAAGACAAGCTGCACATGTTGCGTAAATTCTTGATCCTCGCGGCCGTCGCCCCGGCCTGTCTCTTGGCGCAGGAACAGCGCCGCTCGCGCATTGACGTGGAACACTACGTCATTAATGTCGAAATTAACGAGAATACGCAGACCCTGGCCGCCCGTGCCATGGTGCGTTTCACGCCTCTCGAAGAAATCAGTAACGCTACCTTCGAGCTGAATAATGCCCTCAATATCGCGCGCGTGGCCGACGACGGCGGCCGCCAGATCCAGGCTTCCCGCTCCCAGCAGGATTCTACCGCCCGCCTCAATTTCGATCAGCCGCAACCCAAGGGCAAGCCCATTACGGTGATCTTCGATTACAGCGGCCGTCTTACCGGCGACGAAGACTCCCCCGTTTACGGCATCAAGTTTGCCGCCATCCGCAATGACTATTCCTACCTGATGTACCCGGCGCGCTGGTTCCCCATCAGCGGTTACAGTACCGATCGCTATTCGGCGGAGCTCAACGTCACCGTGGCCGCTGATAACCGCGTGATTGCAAGTGGCCTCGAAACCGTCAAAGTCGGCGGCGACAAGCGCACGTTCACCTTCAAGTTCGACCAGAATTCTTTCCCCGGCAGTATTGCGGTGGTGCGCGGCGACGGCCGCAAAGTCAACTCCGAGGGCGTCACCACCAGCCTCTATTTCCGTGGTCCCGAGCAGGCGATGGCCGACGTCTACGGCCAGGAAACCGGGAAGATCATGACCTACTTCACCGGCACTTTCGGCTTACCGCCCTACGCCAATCTCGCGCTGGTGGAAACCGAAGACGGCGCCCCCAACGGCTTCTCTTCGCCCGGTGTCATTTTCTTGAACCCGCGGGCGATCGGCCACGACGTGAATTCCAAGCTGTTGGCCAATCAGATTTCCCGCCAGTGGTGGCACGCGCTCATTTCTCCCGCCACCCGCAATCACCTGTGGCTGACCAACGGCCTGGCGGCTTACTCCGAGCTCATGTATTCGGAGCACACGAACGGCCCTGGCGCGCTGCAAACGCAATTCCATGACATGGCCGTCGAAGCTCTCACCATTCAAAACGTGCCCGTCATCCAGGCCGGCCGCCTCGAAGATTACTCTCCAGAGCTTTGGGCGCTCACCGGCTCCAAGGGCGCTGCGGTTCTCAACATGCTCCGCTACAGCCTGGGCGACGCGAAATTTTTTGAAACGCTCAAGGAGTTCGTCAAAGATTTCGCCTGGAAATCCGTCACCACCGAGGATTTCAAAAAGGTCGCAGAAAAGGTCTCGCAGGAGAATCTCGGCTACTTCTTCATTGAATGGATCGAATCGAGCGGCGCGCCCGAGTTTAAGCTCGAGTACACGATTTTCCGCACGCAGAAAGGTTTTCGCGTGATGGGCAAAGTCTCGCAGGACCTCGATACCTTCCGCATGCCTGCTGAACTCAAGATCGAGACCGAGGGGAACCCTGAAGAGAAGCGCATCGAAGTCGTCGGCACGTCATCTGAATTTTCTGTCGACACCTTCGGCAAGCCCAAGTCCGTGACCATCGATCCGGAAGGCCGGCTGCTTCGTTATTCCGACAGCATGCGCGTTGCCGTCGCCATCCGCCGTGGCGAGCAGTTTGTCGAGGTCAGCGATTTCGGCGAGGCGCTCAAGGAATTTCAAAGGGCTCTCGAAACGAAGAAAAACAGCTCTCTCGCGCATTACCGGATCGCCGACGTCTTCTTCAAGCAGAACAACTATCAGTCGGCCGCCAACGAATTTCGCGAAACTCTCAACGGCGATCTCGATCCCAAGTGGACCGAGGTCTGGTCCCATATCAATCTGGGCGAGATCTTCGATGTCACCGGTCAGCGCGAGCGCGCGGTCAATGAATACCAGCTCGCGCAGCGAACGCGCGACAATACCCAGGGTGCCCAGGATATTGCCGCCAAGTACCTCAAAACCCCTTACGAGCGCAAGAAAAGCGCTCTGGACGATCGCTAGATCGCCGGTGCGGCTAGTCAGCCGCCGGAACTCCGCTCGATGAGCCGCCTTTTGGCCGTCGCGCCGGGCGTGGCGATCTGGTCCGGGTGCGCGGCGTGCGCCTCGTCGATCCCTGGCCGTCCGCTGATGCTGCTTTGCGACGCGGAGGCCGCCGGGCTTTCGTTACTTTCTCGAGCGGTTGTCCGGCGATCGTCGGACCAGGCTCTTCCGTGGGCTGCTCGTCGCTCGGCAGCACCACTTCCTGCTCCGGCACCGCCGGCGGATGGAACTCCGCCCCCAGGTAGACCATCAGCCCTTTTTCTTCATCCGGCTCCACCCGCACCACCGACTTATCCTGCGCGTAATTCAGCAGCTCGCTGAATTCCTGGAACCCGAATCTCTTCCAATCGAAATCCGGCTGCTCCTCTTTGACCCATGCCGCCAGTTCTTCGCCGGACGCCCCGTTGTCCACTTCCATGCGGTGCGTCTCCAGCACGTCGCGCAAAACCGGCAGCGCTTCCTCGGGCTTCGCCGCGTGCGCCTGTTCGGCCGCGATCTCGCCTTTGCGCTTGATCATGTAACGGCCTTCGCCGCCCGTCACGTCCACCAGATCGGCCTTTTGCAGCTTCTCTACGAAGTCCGTAAACGATCCCGCGCCGTACGCCTTCTCGCTGAAGGTGGAATCCAGTTGCAGCATGGTCGATTTCAGAAGACCGAGCTGTGGCCGGACTTCGCGCCGCTCCAATACCTGAAGGGCGCGGTCGACCAACGGCATTGCCAGGCCGAGTTCCAGCGGTGGCGGCCTGCGGCCTCCGCTGCGGCGCTCCATGGGCGGTCCGTTCTGCGGCTGTTGTTGCTGTGGGGGCTGGTGCTGCTGCGGCTGCCCTTGCCCCTGCGATTGCTGCATCTGCGGCCGGCGCGTCTCCATCAGCAGCGATTCGTAGCTGATGAATTCGTGGCAGTTCTTCTGCAGAATCGTGGAGGTGAACGCCCGCCCGCCCACCACGTAAACCCGCTTATCGTACTGCTTCAGCTTGTTGACCAGCGCGATGAAATCACTGTCCCCGCTGACGATCGCGAACGCGTTGATGTGATCGTGCGTGAACGCCATCTCCAGCGCATCCAGCGCCAGATTGATATCTGCGCCGTTCTTATCCCCCCGCGGAGAGGGGTCGCGCTGCACCATTTGCACCGCGTGCTCGGAAAGCTCCCTCGTGAACGTGTCCTGCCTGCCCCAGTTGGCGTAGGCGATTTTGGTCACGATCTCTCCGCGCTCTTTTAGCGCGTCGAGCACGGCGGCTACGTCGAACTCGCGCTGCAGCGTGGACTTGACGCCGATTTCGATGTTATCGAAGTCGATGAATACGGCAATCTTGAACTTTTCTTCCATTTCCTGTCTTCTCATTTTTGGACCCTGAACGTGCCTATGCGGCCACGCTCGAACGAATGAAACCTACTATTTCCTCTAGCGAGGCCCCTGGCTGGAACACCGCCGCGACGCCTTTCCGCTTCAATTCGGCGGCATCTTCATCTGGAATGATACCGCCGACCACTACCCTTACGTCGCCCATCTTTTTTTCCCGCAGAAGTTCCAGCACGCGGGGAACGATCGCGTTATGCGCTCCGGAAAGAATGGACAGGCCGATTACCTGCACATCCTCCTGAAGCGCCGCGCTCACGATCATCTCGGGAGTCTGCCGCAAGCCAGTATAGATCACCTCCATACCGGCATCGCGCAAAGCTCGGGCGATGACTTTGGCTCCGCGATCGTGGCCGTCCAAGCCTGGCTTGGCCACGAGCACTCGAATGGGCGCTGCCATGAATCAAACGAGGCTCGTTTCCTGGTACGAGCCAAAGACCTCGCGCAACGCGTCGCAAA
>Ga0070734_10000407_pt1 | contig 95050 bp, 81 predicted proteins | sample Coa_R1_8_FD_66444 | JGI IMG/M metagenome (GOLD analysis project Ga0070734, IMG submission 66444) | Surface soil microbial communities from Centralia Pennsylvania, which are recovering from an underground coalmine fire - Coalmine... | ecosystem: Environmental > Terrestrial > Soil > Unclassified ...
TCTCCCCCGTAACACATCCCGGCACCTCCTACTCCAGAGTCGGTGCCGGGTTTAGCCCTTGTCACGGGTGGGCAACTTTTCAACCGGTACTATGGGAATTTTTGCACCGGCGCTGACACTAGCGGGTTGCGTCGAGGTCGAGGGGGAAACCGACTAGCTCGTAAGCGCCCCGCGATCGCAGGCTGGCGAGTCGGTTTCCTTTTGGCTGTGGAGGTAAACGAAAGTGCATCGCTGTTCAGTCCCTGCTGTCAAGGAGCAACGGCTTAAAGAAGCCGTAGTCGGTCATTGGCATGAAATGCCTTTATATCGGGCGGTTCTGGCTACGACTAGCCGCCCTGCCGATATTGATGTCCGAGAAACAAAACCTGCCGTGAGCACGTTCACCAGGTTCTATTTGCGCAACCAACCAGGGGGGACTCAATGAGCCAGACTGGGTCCAGTACGTTTTACTGTGAACATCGCGAGCGCCTGATCATCTACATGTCCCAGGCGAAGAAGGCACTGCTGGAGGCTCAAGAGAGGCCGATCACCGAGAGGCCGTTTTCATTTTCCACGCGCGCCTCATCGCCCCACCAGGCGTTTGGAATGGACCTCGTGACCGCCGCCGCAGCATGGAAGAGAGCGCGGCTCTCCTACGAAAAACACGTTCGAGAACACGGCTGCTCTCCGTGTTCGGGTAACCCTGTTGCTGGCTCAACGCCACATCAACACGAGTCAGTCAAGCAACCAACGGAGACAGCCACTCCGCAAAATTGGCCAATATTGCAGTGGTTAAGATCCCCGCTTTTTGAGTAAAACAACCGGGATCACACAACTCGGTGCGTGAACTGCACTTCACTGATTTGTTTTCCGGCGTTGCGAAGTGCCCTTCTTGCCGACGGTTTCCGTACACCAGGAACGATACGAATCCACCGCCGTCATGACGGGAATGCCAAGTTTCAGGGCAATACTCCGCCACGATTCGCCACGTTCCCGGAGTTGCACGTCATCCCGGCGAAACACCCGCTTGGGCCGACCAACGCGCTTGCCATTGGCCTGTGCAACTTCGAGGGGGCGAGCCAGCGGTTCAAAAAGCGACACTGAGACAGCTCTGGAAGGCGTTACCGAAGACCGTAGTCGAACCTCGTGGCAGATGTCCTTCTCGGGGCCTATGGGTTCAGACAGCGCGCCGACCAACCGGCACGCGTCCCGCAGTACGAAACTCAATGGCTTCAGCCTGCACCGCAACTGAGTGGGAACCAGTCCGAACAATACGGCCTTGCACCACAAGGTTTAACGGGCAGGTACCGTGGAGCAGATATGGCCATTGGATCGACAGTTCGATGCGGCTGTTTTTCGGTAATTCCTTATTCACATCGCAGAGAACACCATGGCTGCTAACGTTGATGGTTTGACCAACGCCGACGTGCTGGACTCCGGTAGGTGCCATGAGCTTGTACTGTAATTGCAGCAGGATGGGATACCGCCGATGCGCACGTCGATTATTGGATTCGATCATATCCGCCTCAGACCATCGAAGGCGCGGCCTCAACTTCGACACTGCGTCCAAAGGTCTTCAGGTGCCGCCGCAAAAAATGGAAATATTAATTCTCGGCGTTGCTAGTTTCCCAGCGGGGGAGAGGAGCAGCAATTGGTTCGGCATCCCGACAAGGCACAAACTGCATACTAATCGCTCGAACATTTTCCCTCGGATTTCTAGAAGTGAGTCCAAGTTTCGAGATAGAAAATTGGGGGGCTTTGCCCCCATATTTGAGGGAGATGTATAGGAGAAATCTGATACGAATTGCTGGACCGCTTGGAGCAGTGTGCCGCAAGCAGGCGACAGCCATTAAAAACGCACACAGGGATCGGTTGATTTTAGCTTAAAGTGATGGCCTTGCCTATTACCAACACAGGCCCAGGCTGAAGATCCTTCGCGCCCGATTCATATGGGGGGTTTAAGACCGGCGGTCCTCGCGTGGCTCCGCAGCAAAGAAACCAGAACCGGCGGCCGCGTCCATCAGGACGGCTTGTGCACACTCACGGCCATACTCGTTGGAAAGCCCGAAGCTTGCCTCAGTTTTTCAAGCTCTTCAGCACTGTACCTGGCGGCCGGTCCGGTAAGTATCACCCTTCGGGCTATTCTGAGGGCCTCAGCCTGTTCGGGATTCATCGCGGCTGCCCTATCCGGGCAGTTTCCCCGCCACTGCTAAACGTTGGCCAATTCGCGAGGACGGCCCGCAAGTGCGTAGAATACCCCAACCTGTAGCGCTTCTGGGCTGCGTTAAGTGACGCTGCCCCATTTTGGGGAGTTGGCCTTGCTGCCTGCTGGCCCCCGGGGGTGCACACTTACTTGACTGCCGTCGCGATCAAATTGTCACTGAACCGGCAGCCCCTTAGGAGCCCGAATGAGATTTGCTGCCAACTAAGTACGGGCATCTTTGGAATACCACCATTGTTGGAGTACTCGAATCGCACGCCGGAAAACCAAGCTTCACCCAGAATCCGCACCAAATCCTTGCGTAGCAGCGCGGTGATGTGAGCCGGATAACAGCTATCATCGAAAGCCACGTAATGACCCCGGAACAACAATGCCAAGAGCGACCGAATGCTCTCATTGTTCGGCGTTGATAAGATTAGCGTCCCACCTTGCTTGAGCACGCGGTATAACTCGCGGGCAACTTCTCGAGGGTTCTCGAGATGCTCGATCACCTCGGCAGCGATCACCGCGTCGAAGCTGGCAGCGGGAACAACGTCTCTACGGTTCAAATCCAAGCAGTGCCATGAAATCGTGTTGTGCAAATCGGCGGGGCGAGGCAGGATATCCGCCCCGGCAATTTGATCGAAGCGACCTAGCGACCATAGCCTGCGCGTCAAGTTGCCGATACCCGCTCCGTAATCGAGCACGCGCCCACGGAGATCGCGCTGCGGGATAAGCTCCACGATCCGGTCGTAGATGAGGTCGGAACTGGTCCCCCCACTGGCCTCAGCGGCGCGCAGCCGTTGCTCTTCAAGCGACGGCTGAATTGGAGGAGGCATCGTGCTTCATTCCCCCGGACAGTATTTAGTAAACCTGGAGGTGCGTAACAGGCTGGTCCGGCTCGAGTATCGAAACGGTTCTCATTCTACCCAGAGGGAAGAAATTGCGCCATGTTTTTTTGAACCTTACCTTTTACAATTCTCATTTCACCCAAATCGCGAGGCATGAGCATACTGCAATTGTTTCGATCGGATCTTTTGGGTAGCCAATAGATAGAATCTTTTCTCTCTAGTGTCTATGCTGGTGCGAACCAAACAGTACACAGATGAAAGAGGGGCGGATCGCAACCAGGTGCACCCTGGTTCCGCGCGATCGCCTCGTTCTCGCGCCGACGTGGTGATGGATATGATCCTCAGTTCCGGACGCCAGGCGCAAAATCTGATAAGCGCTTTTCGCTGGATCGCGGGACGCGTAATTGCCATCAGCAGCTGCGACGTGTACCGAGCTTGCGGCGTGCTGCATCGCATTGAAGAGGGACCGCTCGAGCCTGTGCCGCTGACTGAGGACTCCGCATTGCGAACGCGTGAGACGTATCCGCGCGAGCAGATCGCGAAGCTGCGCGCGTTGGTTCCCTGGGTAGACGAAGAGTACGACAAGATCCCGGTGAAGAGAACTGTTATGTCCGATCCGGAGATCGCCGGCACCGTTCTGCGGCTGCCCATGGTCTACGGCCCGGGCGACTTTGCGCATCGTTTCTGGCCGGTGCTGAAGCGCATCGAAGACGGGCGTCGTGCGATTATTTTCGAGGAGAGCCTGGCAGCGTGCGCCGAGTGGCTATGTGGAAAATGTCGCGGCAGCGATCGCGTTGGCTGCAACCGATAATCGGGCGGCCGGCCGAATCTACAATATCGTTGAGCAGCCCGCGTTTTCTGAGCTCGAATGGGCGCGGAAGATTGCCGCAGAGATGAAATGGAATGGTGAATTCCTCGTCTTGCCGCCGGAGCGAGCGCCGCGCCATTTGGTTCCTTCGGGAAACACAGCGCAGCATTGGGAAGTCGATTCGTCACGTATTCGGGGTGAGCTCGGGTATCGCGAGCCGGTGTCAATCAAGGAGGGAATCCGGAGGACGATCGATTGGGAACGTGCAAACCCGCCGGGCGCGGCGGCGAGCTTGCATCCGCCCCTCGATTACGATGCCGAAGATGCGGCCCTACTACGCACCGGGGGAAGCTAGGCGCTCGCCTCCAGCACCACTGTCGTGTACAGCTCGAACTGGCTCCACTCCATCGCATACGTTCCGGCGATACGGTGCGGGCTGACTGGCTCAAACATGACTCGCTTGCCGATTCGGTGAATGTTCCTCACTCGCTCGCCAGCGCTGAAGATTTCCGTGTGTGTGCCGTCAGTGCTCAGAACCTTCACTGCTCCGTCAAATATGCGTGATTCCATGAAATTCTCCAAGTGCTCTGTCTAAAATATCGGGCAAGGCAGTCGCCAAACACAGAACCATTGCGGACAATAGGCTTCCGAACGCACACGTTTTCGCAGTGTGGAAAATCGCCGTAGACCAGAAGTTAACACTGGAAAAATTCACCCGAGGCTGCAGGTGATTCCCCTATTCCTTTGCCGAATTCCTTTGGAAACAATCTGACCAAGGTCGTTCCGGTGGGCGATCGCTCTGCACAAGTGCGGGTGCCCCAGTCGTCCCCGGCTCTTCGACACCGGCGATCACGAAGGAGAATCCATTTCACAACCAGATAAGCCCGATGCTGTAAAGGGTGAGCGACAGGTCCAACTGGAACGCCTGACCTGAGGCCCTAAAACTGAATTGTGCCAATTTATGCTCGCTGGTCTTCCGAATGTACGCGATAAGGACGACGGGACTATACGAGCGAGCAAAATGAGTTTTTTATTGTTGGTGGCGATCGGCCACCGTTGCGCCCGGGAACTCGGTGTGATAGGAAAAGCGAAAGGAGTGTAATCGTGGCTGAGAACAAAGTTCACAAGTGCGCTCATCCCGGCTGTAATTGTTCGGCGGCAAAGGGCAGCAAATACTGCGGCCAGTACTGTGAAAGCTCAGGTAGCCGAATGTCCATTGCTTGCAACTGCGGCCATCCAGAATGCGCCGCCGGAGAAACGGCGAGCGCAAGTAGATAAAGGGCAGTTCGCTAACGCGTGACACCTGCACCCGAACCCTCTTCCGAGAATCCGCTTGAAGAACGGATCCGCCAGCGCGCATACGAAATCTATCAACAACGAGGAGAGCAGCACGGCTTCGCCCTCGACGATTGGATCCAGGCGGAAAACGAGATCTGGGGCAGCAACCGCCAGTTGATGCCTGAGTCGGAATTCTGGCGCCTAGTCCAGTTGCTTTCCACGGAAATCGAGGACGGCGTCACCATTTTTCACACGTATGAGGGACTCAACCGCGCCATCTTGAACGACGAAAAGATTGCCCTCATCCTTAATGAGGAGGCCCTCTTCTGGAAAGTCCTGAGATACTCCCTCCAGGCATCGCTGTTCATCGCTTTGGGACGCATATTCGATTCAGCCGCGGACGCCCTATCCATTCATAAGGCTGTTAATGCGATGATCGGGAACCCTGAGTTGTTTTCGACCACTGCCTTACGTCGACGAAAGACGTCTGCAGGCTTCGACGCTGGCGGACTCGATCGCTTCATTGGTCTGGCGTGGGTACCACCGTCTAGCGCGGCACTTCGGATTCTCAAGAAGCAGCTATCCGCTCACTCCAAGCGGTTCGAACAAATCTACCGGCCGATACGGGATGCGATTTTTGCGCACAGATTAATGAGCAACGAGGAGGCTGCTTCTGCATTATTCAGCGATACTGATCGATCCGAGATCTCCAATATCTTGGATTTTTTGCACGACTTAATTGATGCGATTCAGGACCTGTATGAGAACGGGAGTCAACCCGTTCTGGGCAGGCGTCGTTATCAAGAATACAACCAGCGGATCAGAGATGGTGTTGGCAGTGTTTTGCAAAAGTTGGTGAATGCAACCAGGTAATGGTTGCTCACAGCGCAACCAAAGCCCGCGCGCGTAGGTCTGATACAATCCCCAACCATGGCCGTAAACCTCATCTCTGCCAGTGTCTTGGTCTGCGGAGCCGTGTTGTGGGAGAAGAACGATCTTCCTAGCGCCGTCCGCATTATGAGCGCTCTCATTCTGGCGCCGAATGCATCGGTCCAATTCGCAACGCTCGTGCAGCTAAGCGCGAATTTGGATATTTTCCCGCACACTTTGCAGGTCCAGATTCTGGGACCGAGCTTTGCGGTAGTCGCACAAAGCGATCCACAAAGATTTTTGCTGGGGTCAAGAATCGATCCAACAGGGCCCGGAGGTTTTACCATGAGCACCGATTTTAATTTTGGTATCAGTGAAACCGGAACTCACTGGGTACAGGCGTTAGTGGACGGCCAGCTAGTCGCGCAGATTCCGATCGTCATCCAACGCAGACAGACTGGTTTCTTTCAACGTTGAACTGCATTGACGGGAGCAGGCTTGGATCGCCCACTTGGTGCTCTTCCGATTCGAGATAAGGAAAAATGGCATCAGCCAATTCCCTTCGGAGGATATCTTCGTTCTCATCGTCTTCGTGAGCATTCAGTATTCCACGGAGCTGGTACGCAATCCGCTGGGCGTCTTCATCACCGCATTCGTGAATATTTAATGCGTATTGGGCGGACCAGTCCTCGAACTGTTCAAGCGAGATCTCATTCGCCAGAAGGTTCATCACATGGTCGAAGATTTCGTGCAGGTTAGCCATGCCCTCTAAGCCCTCCAATCCTCCACACCCTAGGTTATCGCAAGAGGAGATGCAACGGCGTTTTAATGATGGTAGGTACTGGGAACGCATGCAAGCCGGGGAATTTACTGAAGTTATCATCGATACCCACCCCAACACAATCTACCCCGAAGTCCTACAACGGCACCCAGGGGCGACAAGCGTTACCGCGCATTACCGAGATGCCGTAGGAAAGACCGTGGCCGAGGTCCACTACTTCAGAATGCCCGATGGTACCGTCATTCCAGGCAAAAGACCTGACCCAAAACTGCTCTTCGAGGACGGCGTTCTCTATCACCGCGAGAAGCAGAAGGATCGGCTGAAGCGGTTGGCTCAAGGATCGGCTGAAAAAAAAATAGCACGTGACACGACGCGCAGATCGGAGGATTAATGCCCTGTGCTCACGGTCAACGGACTGATCGTGGCTGCGCGTGCCGACGATCCCGGCCGCGGACTGGTGGCGGTCGTGTGCCGAGATCGGCCCGCACTGTTGGCGAGACCGGTACCCGCCCGGCGTCTACTAGCCTGCTAGTCTAGTTTCAGAACGACGCAGTTCCCCTCGCGCGTGCAAGCACAGTAACAGATGGGGCGGGTATGCGGGCGGCCATTTACGCGCGCGTTTCGAAAGAACGCGGCCAGGACAGCACCAATCAATTACACGAACTTCGCGAATACTGCGCGCGGCAGAGGTGGTCAATCGCGCTCGAATACGTCGATCACATGAGCGGAAAGACCGGCGAGCGCGACGCGTTCAAGCAGCTCTTTGTTGACGCTTCACGCCGGCAGTTCGACGTCGTTGTGGTCTGGGCGCTCGACCGGTTCACGCGGGAGGGTGTCCTGGAGACGTTTGAATACATTCGCGAGCTCGCACATTCAGGTGTGCAGTTCGAGAGCTACAGCGAAGCTCACTTTCGCACCACAGGACCCGCCGGCGAACTGATGCTGGCGATCGCCGCATGGATCGCCAAGCAGGAGCGGATCCGAATCTCCGAGCGAACGAAGGCTGGCATGGAGCGCGCCAGGCGGCAAGGAAAGCACTGCGGCCGCCCACCGCGGGTATTCCGTCGCGACGTCGCCGCGGACATGCGCTCGAGCGGCATGAGCTGGCGGGCGATTGCAAGGAAACTCGACGTGCCGGTGTCCACGATCCGACAGGCGCTCGCCCCTGGTGTGCAGAAAGGGTAGTGGTCGGCGACCACGTGAGATCGCGAAATAAAGGACTTAGGTGATCGCCCAGGCTATGCGTTAACCGGTCGGTTTTGGCACACCGGCGAGAATGTGCGCCGCCAGGCACGCACCCAAGCGGAGGGCAAGGAAATTGGCCGACCGCGGGAGATCGACGCAGCCGTGGCCGAGAAAATCTCCGGATTGAGGGCTTTAGGGCACGGGTACACGGCGATCGCGAAGGCAGGGGGGTTTCACGGACGACGGCGAATTCTGAAGTTTTCGAGCTGAAGGCAGCCTAATTTTCCTCTGGTTTCCTGGAACGCGACTTCCGGCTCGCGTGCGGCCAACACCCAGCCGGGGCGTTTTGCGGCAAGGCGAAAGGTCGACAATCGCGAAATCACAAACCCGGCGTGTAGCTGTGCCGGCCTAAGGGTGTAAACGCGATCGCACCTGCCACGAACCATGGAGTCATCGCGTAGACGCGTGTCGAACTTGGCCAGGGTCGTCAAGTTTAGTAGGCATCCTACACAAAATAGTGTAGACTTGCTACACAATGCCCGGTCCACCTCGCGTTGAACTGCTGCAGGGCACGCTCGACCTGCTGATCCTCCGCACCCTGCTTCCCGGTCCGAGCCACGGCCACGCCATCGCCAAACATATCCAGCGGACCAGTGAAGAACTGCTGCAAGTAGAAACCGGATCGCTGTATCCGGCGCTACACCGGCTCGAAGCCAAGGGCTGGATTTCCGCGTCGTGGCAGCTTTCGGATAAAGGCAAACGGGCGCGCTACTACCGGCTGACGGCGGCCGGCCGCAAGCACCTGGCCGAGGAGCAATCCAAGTGGCAGGCGCTTTCGCGGGCCATCGGGCTGGTTCTGAATCCCACTGGACAGGAGGGGCAATGAAGGCATTCTTTCGCAAACTCACGTGGCTGGCGCATCGCCGGGATAAAGAAGCCGAGCTACGCGCCGAGCTCGAATTTCACCTCGGAGAAGAATCCGAAGAGCGAATGTCCGAAGGCCGGTCGTCCGCCGAGGCCCGGCTGGAGGCGGTGCGCGACCTCGGGAACGTGACGCGGGTCGCGGAGGAGACGCGGGCGGCCTGGGGCTGGACGCTAGGCGAACAATTCGCGCAGGACTTGCGCTACGCACTGCGCAACATGGCATCCAACAAAACCTTCAGCGCACTGGCCATTCTCTCGCTGGCTCTGGGAATCGGCGCCAATACGGCCATTTTCAGCTTCATGGACTCCATTCTGTTGCGGTCGTTGCCGGTGAACCATCCGGAGCGGCTGGTGATTCTCAGTTTTTGGACCAAAGAGAATGAAGTCCACGGCATGAGCACGCATGACGACAGCTTCCTGCCGGCCAAGACGGGGTACGGCGACAGTGTGTTCTCATATCCGGCATTCGCCATGTTCCAGAGCAACAACCGTATCTTCTGCGAGGTCTTCGGATACCAGGGAGCGGGCGATCTTCATTTTGCGGCCGGAGATCGGGCAGAAATCGCCAGGACCGAATATATCACCGGCAATTACTTTCACGCACTGGGAGTTCCCCCGGCCGCGGGACGCCTCATTATGCACGATGACGACCGCGCCGGCGCCGGGCCCGTTGCGGTCATCAGCTATGCCCTCAGCCATCGGCGGTTCGGAAGCGCCGAAAATGCCGCCGGCAAGTCCGTGTTTATCAACCAGCATCCGTTCACCGTGATCGGCGTGGCCCCGCCTGAGTTCTTCGGTGCCGATCCGGCCCTAGCACCGGATGTCTACATTCCCCTCCACGCCATCCTGACGCTCGCAGGCGAGGGAGCACAACAGTTCTTCAACGACCCCAACACCGAATGGGTAGTGACGATGGCGCGTCTCCGTCCAGGAGTCAGCCGGGCACAAGTGCAAGCCGTGCTCGCTCCGCAGTTCGAACAGTGGATGCGCACGGTGAACACGGAACGGAATCGAGCGGACTTGCCCCGCTTCATCGTGCGCGATGGCGGCGCCGGTCTCAACGGGCTCCGCTACCAGTATTCCCGTCCGCTGGTGATCCTTCTGGCATTAGTAGGATTGATTCTGGTCCTTGCCTGCGCCAACATCGCCAACCTTCTGCTGGCCCGCGCCACCACCCGGCGACGGGAGATTGCTTTGCGGCTCGGCATCGGCGCCAGCCGTTCGCGGCTGGTGCGCCAGCTTCTCACCGAAAGCGTCCTACTGGCATGCGCCGGCGGCGCGATGGGAACTCTCTTTGCGGTATGGGGAATCCGTTTCCTGACCGCTCTCATTGGCAACGGGCAGGAAAACTTCACTTTGCATGCTGATTTGAACTGGCACGTCCTCGCCGCCACGGCCGGCCTGGCGATCGCGACCGGCCTGCTCTTCGGCTTGGCGCCGGCGCTGCAGGCGACCTCCGTGGATCTGCTGCCCGCCCTCAAGGAATCGCGAATCGGCGGAGGAGCTGCCCGCGGCAACGGAATATGGTCGCTCAGCCGCGGCCTGCTGGTGCTGCAGATGGCGCTGAGCCTGTTGATTCTGGTAGCGGCCGGGTTGTTTGTGCGGACGCTCAACAAGCTGGAATCTATTCAGCTCGGGTTCAACCGCGAGAACGTGCTGACCTTCAGCCTCAACGCCACCCAGGCGGGCCATCGCAATGCGAAAGTGTTCGACTTTTATGGCACACTTCGCGACCGGTTCGCGGCAATCCCCGGAGTCCGCGGCGCCACTTTCTCGGATCTCCTGCTGGTTGGGGGAAGAATGTTCACGGAAGTGAGCGTGGGAGGAGATAAGCCGAGGGGCAGCCTGGTTGTGTCCGTGGGACCGGATTTCCTGAGCACCATGCAGATTCCGTTGCTGCTTGGCCGCGAGCTGGTGCAGCACGATATGACCCACTCGCACATGGCGGCGATGGTGAACCAGGAGTTCGTGAAGCGCCGGATGGGCGGGCAGAATCCGCTGGGCCAGTTCGTGAGTTTCAGTTCCCCGTCTTGTACGAAGTGTTCGGCGGAAATCGTCGGGGTATCGGGCAATGCGATGGTGGGCCGCGATGTCACCGACGAGTTCCGTCCGGTGGCCTACGTGCCGTACACCATGGATGTTTGGGGTGGGCTTCGCGACATGTACTTCGAGCTGCGGACGGCCGGAAATCCGATGGCGTTAGCCGGCACGGTGCGCGAGTTGGTACGAAAGGCTGACCCGCGCCTCCCCGTATCGGGTATGCAAACGCAGAGCGCGGTCATCGACGGAACCGTGAACCGCGAAGTCATCTTCGCCCGGCTGTGCAGCGGCTTTGCGGCATTGGCGCTGTTGATCGCCTGCGTCGGGTTGTACGGATCAATGTCGTACAACGTGGCGCGGCGTACCGGCGAAATCGGAATTCGCATGGCGCTGGGCGCACCCAGGCGGAGCGTGGTTTGGATGGTGCTGGGCGAAGTCCTACTGCTGGCCGGTTTGGGCTTGGCCATCGGCATTCCAGCGGCACTGTTGGGATCGAAGCTGGTGGAATCTTTCCTGTATCAAACGGAGCCGCACGATCCGCTCACGATGGCGGTAGCCGCGGCATGGCTGCTAGCGGCGGCGATTCTGGCGGGATATCTGCCGGCAAGATCGGCGGCGAAGATCGATCCGATGTACGCGCTCCGCCACGAATAAATGTGGCGCAGGCACTCGTGACTGCTGCGGAGTGCGACATCTTTGAAACGACACGCAAGTTGGCCAGCGCGCTCAACGCTTGACCCAAACTTCTTCTCCTTCGTGCCGATGTTCGCCATGATTGCCTGGACGCTTGAATTTCGCCCCGTCGAAGCCCTGTTCCGGATGGATCGGCTGCAGGTTCAGGGCCTTGGCCCGTTTGGCGAAACCCTGCAATTGACTTTGATGAAGTAATTGAAACTTCGCATTGCCAAGGCCGCTGCTTGACGTGAATAGCCCTGTTGCGAAGCAATCAGGTAAGGGGTCCAGAAACGGCGTTCGAGGTAGTTTGCCCACGCCGTCCTAGAGGGCCGAAAATATTGCATCGAACAAAATTGTAAGTGACAAGGAATCAATGCGGGCCAACGCTGCACCGCGAGCAGGCCAAAAGTGTTCGTTTTTGGCCCCCGGTTAGAAACGGATATCCACCAAATGCTGGTTGCTAATCCCTACAATCAAGCGCATGCTTGCTAGGGGCTGAGGGGCGACTGAAGACTCCCGGTTCTTGGTCAGGCCGGGTTGACTAACCGGAAGCCAACGGCCCCAAAAATAATCGTGAGAGAAAGCGCGTTGTTTTGCACGCTCTCCCAGAGCCTACTTATGGTGACGTTGGACAAGCTGGTCCAAGAGCCTGCCAGCACCAATGGTCCCCACTACGACGAGCAGGATCACCACCAACGGGTCTTGCATTGCAGTCATAGTGCGCCCGTCCAGCAGAATTTGCAATGCTCGCTAAGGTTGTAGCCCGCAGGCTCCACCAGCACTAAGCCCTCGCCTCAAGCACTACTGTCGTGTACAGCTCGAACTGGCGGAACTCCATGGCATACGTCCCAGCGATGCGGTGCGGGCTGACTGGCTCAAACATGACTCGCTTGCCGATTCTCTGAATGTTCCTCACTCGCTCACCGGCGCTGAAAGTTTCGGAGTGACTTCCGTCAGTGCTCAGAACCGTAACTGGCCCGTCAAATATGCGCGATTCCATGATGTCCTCCGGATCCTCTGGACTTGTAGGCAAGGCGGCCGCCAAACACAACGGCACTGTAGGCACGGGACTTCCGGACCCAGCGTTCTTGCTCGGCGTGGAGAAATCGCCGTAGGGCGAAAGTTAACTCTGGAATTTTTGACCCAGCAAATGCAAAACTCATATCAAGGATCAATCGAGATCGACTTGACAGCGAGCACGGGGCTGGTGGGAAACCCATCAGCCTCGCGAATTCCCGCATTATGAATCGAGCTGCCACATGACGCGCGTCAGGGTGTTCTCCGGCTCATCTGGGCAGCGACTGTTGGATTCCCACCGCGATGTTGAAGGCGGGATCGGATCATATCGTCCGCCGTTAATACATTCCGCCAGCCAGCCCTTAGGGACACAGATTTAGCGCTACTCCCCATCAGCGTGACGTTTCTGGCAAACTCAAATTAGCACCGCGCAGTTCCCCTCGCCCTCAGACTCTTTGAGCCAACCCAGAAAGGATCACGGTTGCCCGGCCCAAAGCCATCCAACCCAAGCGACAACGCGGGCGTACCGACGCACGTGCTGACCAGCAACAAGCAGCCGGGCCAACCGATGCGCCAACGACGTCGGCGCCGGCAGATCCCGCCCGAGCTACGCCGCGAAGTAAAGGCAAGGCGAGAGCTGACCACGATCGCCCGCAAGCACCGAAAAATTTGTGTCAGTGACCCGTCCTTACCGCGAAAGCTTGTCAGGCACTACCAGCAACAGCTATTCGGAAAGCGGGTCCGTGGTCGCAAACCAACCGAACGGATTCTGAAGGCAGTCGCCATACTGGAAACCCTTGGAAAAAACCCAGCCTCAAAAGACTGGCAGCGGATCTGCCGGGAATGCATCCCGGGTTACGAGAATCTCGACTATGCCGCACGCCGCCATCAGTCCGACAACCTGAGGCATGCCGCCAAAGCCAATCTCAAACGGAAACAAATTCGATCACGAATTCGGTCCGGTAACTAATTCGGACCGCGAATTCGTATACCCTCCAGCAGTCCGGATCCGGTAGACCATGGAGCCGTGAAGCAGCTCACCCGCGAACAGGTGTCCGGACGCAAGGAAAGAGCCGAGCGTTTCGTAAGAAACGTTCTGGGCGACGACGAACGGGCTGATGAGATCGGGGATGAGTCTGTGGACGATTACGCGGATCGGCGACACGTCAAAATCACCAATCCCGCGAAGAGGAGAAACGCAGAAATGCCGAGTAAACAGGATCTGCTGGACCGTATCAAAGACCTCGAGGACGAGAACGCCGACCTCAACGACCGACTCGACTCCATCTCCGATCTCGTTGGCTACGACGAGGACGATGATGACGAGGACGGGCTCGACGACGAGGAAGACGAACCGGGGGAATAGCGGGCGGGACGCGCGAGTGCCGGGCGCAAGCGCGGTTTCGAAAACCCGCCGCGAATTGTTCACCGACAAAGAGCTCAAGAAAACTGCTTCGCAAGACTCGAACCGCCCCCACCGGCAGGCGCCCGATCGTGCGCGTCATGTGGCGGCGGCAAAGAAGCCGATCGAGGTATGCGCGACGCTCCCATTGAGATGGCCGCCGCGATCGGACCGGACGGTGAGATGATCTTTTGCGCCGTGGATTACTGGCCGCCAGCAACGTCGCCACCGGCTACTAACCCTCTTCTGAACCTGCTGGTGATTGCCGTCTCAGGCTTGGTCACTCTGGCCCTGACAGCCAGGTTGAAATAGCCACCTTGAACCAGTGTATGGCCTCAAATTCGTCTAGATTTGTGAACCAACCATCAACGGATCGTGCACCGTTCGTTAATAATTCGTCGACGGATCGTTCATTCGTCAATAGATCGTCGATTGTTCGTCGATTTCACGAATTCAGGAGAAAATAGCACATGACTGAAGTGTACTGGCGTACCACGCAAGCAGCCGCCGAGCTAGGAATCTCGCCGCACCACATGCGGAAAATCTGCGAAGCAAACCTGATTGAAGCCGAAAAAACGCCCGCCGGCCAGTGGCGAGTGCCCGTCCAGGAAGTGAACCGCTTGAAGAAAGACGGTGTGCCGCCGATACCGGTCACGGCCGAACCACAACCCAAGGCGAGGCCGTCCATCCAGAATGGCCGCACGGAGCTTCTGGCGCCGCCCACTGACGCCGCGGCCTCTGCCGTAGAGGAAGTGGTCATCAGCGATGCCGAGCTCAAGGTGCGCCGCAACAAGCTTGAAAAGCTCAAATTGAAGCAGGAGGCCACTCAGGTAGGTGACTACTTCCGGGAGCGGCGCCGGCGCGAAGCCGATGAGGAGTCCGCCCGCCAGCAACTGGAACACCGGGAGCGGGAGGAGCAACAGCGGCAGGTTGCGGCTCAGCAAGCCGCTCAGAGGCGTCAGGAATGGCGCGACGAGTGGATCTACTACGCCGAGCGTGAGCGGCCTTTTGATGCGCCTGAAAGCGTAGAAATCGACATCGTTAACGAAGTGGAGCGGGTGCTCGAAGCGCTCGACCCATCCCGCGATAACCAGGTAGTAGAACGCCTTGTGGATGCCGCCATTGAGCGCGCGCTGCAACCTTGGACCCGGAACAAGGAAAAAAGCGAAGCGATCGACATGGTCCTGTTTCGGGCAGAGATCGATTGCTCAATGATGGAGGAGCCGGAGTGGAAAGGACGTGCCCAGGAGGCCGCCGGCCGCGCGATCGAGAGTCTGCGCCAGGGCGCCAGCCGATCGGAGATGGAAAGAGCCGGGGACGCAGCCGTGCAGTCGATCGTTAAGGAGTGCCAACACAGGAAGAAAATCCGCACAATGACGGACCGCGCATCATGGGGTCTCGATAGTCCGACGTCCGAGGAGCGGGACGACGCCAAAGACGCGGTGCGCGAAGCTCTCGAAGCGTTGCCAATCGGCGCCTCAGACCGACAGTTCGAACAGGCCCGCGAGGCTGCTTTGGCATCGATTAGGGTGAGAATTACTACCCGCCGAGACGATGAAATGCGCGCGGCCGTCCTATCAGATCTGGACTACTCTCTCCTTTGGGGAATCTCTGACGAGTTGAAACGGGCGGCGCGAGCAGAGCTCCAGCAAGCCATGGACGCTATGCCTCAAGGCACGCCGCGCGCGCAGCTCGAGCAAGCCCGTGACAGCATCGTGGCCCGCGTGAAAAAGGCTCATGAGCTTCGCCAACACAAGGAACGCCTGATCGATGATGGGCTGCGAGAGATATATAGGTACATCCAGCGGCTCGAGAAAGATTACGACTTCGATAAAAGCGCGTACAGCCTGGATCTCGAGATCCGCGTGCCGATCCGCAAGGCACTCTGGGAAGAAGTCACGGGAAAGGAAACGGCCGAGCATGTTGCCGGCATTGTCCGCCGTCTCGTGAGCGAAGAGCTGGAAATTGACAGATAACCCGCCTGATCCTGGCAACGATTGGCGCTAGCGGGACGTCCTCAATCGCGCTAATTGATTTGATCGTCACAGCCTGACCGCACGCCGGTGGTGTCCGGAGGCCGGGTGCCTACTCCGGCCTCCGCGCCTGCGGCGACTCTAGCCGCAAGATGCGCTCGCCGGGCACGCGAATTCGTAGAAGAGTTGTAGTGGAATTCACGACACACGCTGCTTCGGTCGTTCTACATACGAATCGTATTCTCACCGATGGTGGTCTGTGTTCCTCTGGAAACAGGATGGGAGTAGGATGAAACAGCCCCGCCTGATCATCGGAGTTTCGGACCAGGGCCAGACTGCTTACCGATGCTCGGTCTGCGGCAGTACATTTCCACTATGTGAGGATTTAGCGCCAAAAGAAATGATGATCAGACTCTTGGCGACATTCAAGGACCACGTATGGACAAGCCACAGTGACGACATCACCAACACCGAGCATTGCCACGAAAATGGACATGAGACGTGAACCGGATGGGAAAAACTGAACTCCGTCATACTGGTATCAAGCTGTCTGCTTGTTCGCGAATAGTCGGAGCCGGTCGTCGCCTCAAGGATACTTACACGATGGACAATGATATGAGTGAGCGCAAGGGCTTAGAGCGGAAAATACTGGAAAGTGACGGGGACTGCCGCCCTGTGGGACAGAGGCTGAGCCGCACCGGCAGCTGGGCCTGGAACGTGTCCTCTGGAGAGTTCTTTTGGTCGCAGGAGACTTTTCGGATCTTTGGGTTCGACCCGCTTACCACGAGAGCCTCTTTGGCCGAGACGTTCTTGTCGAGAATCCATGCTGACGATCGGCGACGGATCGAGCAGGGAATTAAGGATGCGCCAACGAAGCCAAGCGGCTATGCGGTGGACTACCGGATTACCCATCCCGATGGTTCGATCAAGCACATTCACGACGCAGTTTATCCAGTAACAAATGAGGCTGGACAGGTCGTCGAACGATATGGCTTGGTCATGGATGTAACGGCACGCCAGGAGGCGGGAGCAAAGCCGCAACATGCGTTCGGGCAAATGCGTGCGTTGGCGGCCCGCCTGCAGAGTGTGCGGGAAGAAGAGAGGGCCAGGGTGGCGCGAGAAATCCATGACGAACTGGGCCAGGCGATGACGGCGATTAAGATGGATTTGGCCGCTTTGGCCCGTGAGCTGCCGGCCGAGCAGAGAGAACCATCCGTGAGAATCGAGCGTAGCCTGAAACTAGTGGATGAAACCATCCAGGCAGTGCGCCGGATCGCAACGGAACTACGACCTGGGATCCTAGATGACCTCGGACTTGGCGCGGCTGTGGAATGGGCCGCAGAGGAGTTCCAAGCCCGCACGGGAATCAAGTGTCGCATGAGCCTACCTGGCTCGGATATCACGCTGGACCAGGACAGCGCCACGGCGCTGTTTCGTATATTTCAGGAAACCTTGACTAACGTCGCACGGCACGCTGACGCGACCGAGGTCGATGTAACGCTCTCGAGGACCAGGGACGACCTATCCCTGGAGGTCCACGATAACGGCAAAGGGATTTCTGCGGAAAAACTGGCAGAAGTCCGGTCCCTTGGCATCCTGGGCATGCGGGAGCGCGCGCTGTTGCTGGGAGGTGAACTCGCCATTAGCGGCGCTCCCGGGAAGGGTACAAAAGTGAGAGTCCGGGTTCCCGCAGTGCGACGCAGTTAGAAGCGGTTGGATGATGACTCGGATTCTCATCGCTGATGATCATGCCCTGCTGCGCCGCGGATTGAAAGAGATCCTGATGCGCGAGTTGGAGGACGCATCTTGTGGCGAAGCTGAGAACGCGCAACAAGTGCTAACCCAGATCCAAAACCAAGAGTGGGACGTGCTTATCCTGGATGTCACAATGCCCGGGCGAAGCGGCCTCGATGTTCTCAGAGATCTTAAGACACTGCGCCCCAAACTCCCTGTATTGGTTTTGAGCATGCACCCAGAAGACCAATACGGTAAGCGCATTCTCAAGGCCGGGGCCGCCGGCTATATGAACAAGGACACCGCACCTGAAGAATTGATCAAGGCCATCCGCAAAGTGCGAACAGGCGGTCGGTATGTCAGCTCGGCGCTGGCAGAAAAACTCGCCCTAGACTTGAGCGCAGACACGGAGCGGCCAATTCACGAGATGTTGTCCGAGCGTGAATTCGAAGTTCTCCGCATGATCGCTTCGGGAAAGACCGTCGGTCAGATCGCTGAGGAACTGCATCTGAGTATCACTACGATCAGTACGTATCGTGCCCGAGTGTTGGAAAAGATGAGTATGGCGACCGCAGCGGAACTGATGCATTACGCTCTGCAAAATCATCTAGTTGAATGAGCAAACCTGCGTTTCTGCGCTCCTTCGCCAAGCTGAGCTACTCGGCGAGCTCGAAGGGCTATCCCGCGCTTCGTGCCGCGGGGTGAGCGGTTTCGGGGGTGTTTCAGGAATCTGTCGTGACGTCCTCAAGATGTTTCTTTTAGGATCTCCCGCTGACGATCGAATCCGTCGGATCTTGGCAGACCAAAAAAGTTCCCCATTCTCGTACGGCAATACGGGAGCCTCCCGGACGCTACTGCCAGCGGAATACGACGTGCAGCGCGACCGGTTCCTGCTGGGTGAGGGATCGCGGGTGTTTTATAAGGCGAAGGAAGCGGCGCAGCAATGGCGGATGTTCGATATCGATTGGGTACGACTTTATCGGCCCGCGACGCGGGTCGCAGCCAAGGACACGGTCGCCATCCTCGTCGGCAGGTTCGGCGTCTGGATGGTCAATCTCTGCCGAATAGTTTACGTGATCGACGAGCCGCGGCGCTACGGCTTCGCCTACCGGCCACAAAGTAGTCGTTCAGCAACGATTGCACGAGGCAGACCTTACCGGCGACCTGCTATTGAAGGGTCAATACGAGTTACTTTGCCTCCCGGCAGAGTTTGAGCCTGAAAGACGCTGCTCCACCTCTATCGGATGGACCGATCCGCGAGAGAAGCCTGGGAAGCACTGTCTGAAGTGCCAGCATCGTTACGCAACCGAGTACGCTGCCGATCAACGGATATACCCCCAACACCAGCAGCAGGAACAGGGGGTGGGGTCCGCGATAGTCGTACGCTGGGGTCAATAGCCACAGCAGCACGCTTGTAAGGAAGGATTCCGCAATCCAATACGCTACCCAGGCTCGCAGTCCGCTCGCTGCACCGATGAGCGCCGCATCCTTCTTCGTTGCAGCTAAGATTTGCGTATCTAGTTGAAAAAAAATGAGTTAAACCGATTAGTTTCAACTATACCACTCCTCAGTTACTGCAGAGTGAAGATACCTAAGAAGTGTAGTCCCATAGGTTCCAGTACTGGGCACGCCCCCTACAAGCTTGGAGCGCGAGCGCTGGACCAGCGGAGGAAGATGCCAGAGGAGGGACGTTTGGGAAGGAATGAACGTGTTTGAGCCAAACCACGCGTAACAGCGTGATTTTGGTCAACCGCGCGAAAGACAATTGCCTCACTCAGGGCTCAGCGAAAACAACTACCGGGGCTACGGGAAACGTCCAAACAGAACAGGGATCAGTACGCCCGTTCAGTGCATCGCCATGCCCGCCAGAATCAGAGCGAAATGCACTCGAAAGTGCTGTCCACCGGCTTGACAGCGGAAACAGGCCAGAAGGCTAAACCCTGACCCCCTCCGCTGGACCCGCTGCACCAACGGTCGCGTTCTATCCGTCTAGGCAGCCCCCACCAGCACACCAGTTTGCGCCGCTTCTGTGATTTGCTTGACATAAGCGGCCGCCAGCGGGATGCCACCCGCAGCCGCGTTCTCAGCCGCCTGGGCCTCGTCTCGCGCGCCTACCAACGCGTGCGTGATGCCAGGTTGCGCAAGAGTCCAGGCGATGGCCAACTGCCCTTCCGTGAAGCTGTACTTCTTGGCCACCGGCCGGAGGTGGTCGAACATTTCCCTCACGCGGAGGCGCGACTCGCGGGTAAACATCGGACTATCGCGGCGCAAGTCGCCATCCGGAAAGACGCGCTCCGGATCGACCTTGCCGGTCAATAGCCCGTTGGCCAGTGGCGAGTACGCCAGCACCGCCATGTGCTCGCGCACGCAATACGGCAGATACTCGCGTTCCAATTCGCGCCGCAGCAAACTGTACTGTTCCTGCGCGGCATCGACCGGACCCACCGATCGATATCGCCTCACCTGATCGACTGTGCAATTGGAGACGCCGATGGCGCGAATCTTGCCCTGCTTTTTCAAATCGAGCAGGGCGCTCATGGTCTCCTCGATGGGTGTGGTGGGATCCTGCCAGTGGGTCTGGTATAGATCAATGTAGTCGGTCTCAAGACGCCGCAAGCTATGTTCTACTTCGTACCGGATAGATTCCGGGCCGAGGTAACGGTGAATGCGCGTACCATCTTGAGTGACGAAGAGAGTTCCTTTTGCTGTGTGCCAAACTAAGCCGCACTTGGTGGCGATGATCACCTTGTGGCGGCGCCCACGAATTGCTTCGCCCACAATGCGCTCGGAAAGACCGAGTCCATACGCCGGTGCCGTATCGATGAAGTTGACGCCGGCATCGAGCGAAGCTTGAATGGAGCGGACCGACTTCCGCACATCCGTGCCGCCCCACATCCATCCGCCGAGGGCCCATGTGCCATGCGCCACGACGGAAGCCGTAATTCCAGATTGTCCAAGAGGTCTGTATATCATGCCTGTGAAACTGCAGTTCGCGGGCCATGTGGAGATGCTTTCAAGAGAGTAATTTGTGGGGATCATTGTGAGATCGGCCCGCGAGTTCATTCACGAATTCACGAGATGCCGCGAGTTTAGTAAGGCGTCCCGCAATCTTGTGAGTGTTGCGCTGGTCATGCCCGGCCCCTCCATCGCCGCTATCGTAGGGGCGAGGCACGCCTCGCCTATCGTTAGCGTCGGTTTCGAAATCGCCGGGAACCTTGCTACGGTTGGAGGATCGTCTTAATGCGGGGCTTGAGAGGTAGGCTGGCGAGGCTGTGGGCGTCCCATCCTCCGCCGAGTGCCTTCACGAGCATTACCGAAGCTACCAATTGGCCGCCTTGAATCTGCGCAGCCTCTCGTTGATTCGAGAGCAAGCTCTGCTGCGCGGTGACAACATCAAGATACGTAACTAGCCCACCGGTATAGCGATTCAGCGCGATATTCAGGGCGCGCTGGGAATCCGCAACGGCGGTATCCTGCGACTTGGCCGCGGTGGCAAACACTTCCAGCCCGGCGAGAGCATCCTCGACTTGCTGAAACGCCACTAGCACGGTCTGGCGATATTGGGCCACCGAGTCCTGGTATCCTGCGTTCGCGAAATCCACGCCCGCGCGGATCCTGCCGCCGGAGAACAGCGGCTGTGCCAGGGTCGCGCCAACCGCCCACAGGGAGCCCGGCAACGAGAACAGGCTCCCAATCCCTGTGCTCTCCAGCCCGGCGGTGGCCGCCAGTTGCAAGCTCGGATAGTAGGCCGATCTGGCAACGCCAATCTGCGCATTTGCCGCGGCCATCATTCGCTCTTGCCGTGCAATGTCCGGACGGCGCTCTAGCACGTCCGATGGCACGCCGGTCGGGATTGGCGGAAGATACCGTTGCAGTGAGCCAGCCGCCACCCGGAAGTCCGGGGCTGGCTCCCCACACAATACCGCCAGCGCGTGCTCGTAGTTCGCGCGCAGTTGCCGCTCCAAGGCGGCTTGCGTGCGGGTGGCCTCCAACAACGCCTGCTCCTGCGCAATATCCAGACCGGAGGCGAGTCCACCATCATGACGGTTCTGGATCAGCGCGGCCGCTCTCTCAAGTGACGCGACCGTGTCATCCAGAATGTGGATCTCCGCATCTACCTCGCAAAGCGTGAAGAAGTCGGCGGCGGTCTCCGCGGTCAGCACCAGTTTTACGTTCTCGAAGTCCGCATCGGCAGCCTGGTACGACGCATTGGCGGCCTCGACGCTACGCCTCGTTCGCCCGAAAAGATCAGGTTCATAACTGAGCACGAACGGCAAATTCCATGCGCTTTGTGTAATGGGCCCATCGACTGCGCCGCCCAGAGACGGGCGGTTCCCCGAGAGACGATATCTCTGGAACGAGGGTGAGACTCCGGCCTGCGGGTAGAAATTGCTGATGGCGACCGACGCCAGCGCCCGCGCCTGTTGCAATCGCGCACTCGCCGAGACCAGGTCCTGATTCGCCGCCAGCACCTTGGTTTCAAGGCCGTCCAGTTCCGCATCATGGAAGATCTCCCACCACGCGCCTTTTGGAATCTGATCTTTCGGCTCACCCTGCCGCCACGGCCCCTCGGTTTGCCATGCCGCCGCTTGCGGCGCCGGAGGCGTGTGATAATTCGGTCCAACAGGACGACACGCGGCCATCAGAATCGCCAGCCCTGCTAACGCCGCGAAATGCGCATATCTCATAAGGGTTTCCGTTCCGACCGATCCGCGACGACGCGCACGATCTGCCCGTTCTCCAGCGAGTCGGGGGGATTTTGGACCACGCGATCGTTCGCGCGGACGCCTTGCAGGATTTCCAGGCTCGTCCCGAAATCCCGCCCTATCATGATCGGGCGCAGTTCCACCCGATCGCCGGGTCCTACGATTGCAACAGACGGTCCTTCAGATCGGAACAGCATGGCGCTCGATGGAATCGTCAGGCGGCTCCCATTCACGGGCACGTCAAAGTGGACTTGAGCGTACGCGCCCGGCAAGAGGCGTCCATTCTTGTTGGGTACATCCACCTCAGTGAGCAGCGTACGCGTGTTCTGGTCGATGGCATTAGCGGTCCGCACCACGGTCCCCGTGAAGCGTGCCGCCGGAAACTCCGCTAGCGCGATCCAGGCACGCATGCCTGTGCGTATCGCCGGGGCATCGGCTTCCGGGATGCTGACATAGACGCGCAACGGATCGATCAGCGCAAGGTTGAACAGCTCTTTGCCCGATCCACCGTTGCCGGCATTCACCAGCGCGCCGATGTCCACGTTGCGACGCGTGAGCACGCCCGAGAAGGGAGCGTAAACGTGCTTGAAGGATTCCAACTGTTCTAACCGGCGAACGTTCGCGTCCGCGGCCGCGAGGTTAGCCTGCGCTTGTGTGTAGTCGCTGGTCTTCTGGTCCAACTCCTGTTGCGAGACCGAATCCGTGCGGCGAAGATCGCGCCAGCGGTCGGCACTGGTGCGCGCCAGTTCTAGCGCCGCAGCCATCTGCTGGCGTGCAGCCTGCGCCTGGGAGAGTTCCTGGTCCACTTCGGGCGTGTCCAGATCGGCCAGTAACTCTCCCTTTTCGACTGTTGCGCCGATGTCTTTGTACCAGTGCAACAAATATCCATTGGTCCGCGCGTAGATGGGCGATTCGGTGTACGCCTGCACACTACCCGGCAATTCCAGCTCATTCGACCGGGGCTCGGGCCGAGGGTAGGCGGCTGAAATGGTGGTTACGGCCAGGCGCGCGGTTTCCGCCGACAGTGCCACCTGCTCTTTGGCCCGAGCTTTAATACTGAACGCACCGGCGGCGAATAGGCCCACGACGACTACTAGTGCCACCACGATCCAACGTCTGGTCGCGGGGGGCTGGCTCTTGGCCATTTCGGGTTGTTGTTCAAGTACTGGCATCTGTAGGGTAGACATAATTGCTCTCAGTTCTGGGAAGATTCCCGTTCTCTGGCTCCGTGAATCAAACCGAAGACCGTCGGGACGAAGAATAGGGTGGCAACGGTGGCGAAAAGCAGCCCGCCGATTACCGCACGGCCCAGCGGCGCGTTCTGTTCTCCACCTTCGCCGAGGCCCAAGGCCATCGGGGCCATACCGATGATCATCGCGAGTGCGGTCATCAAAACAGGCCGCATCCGGGTATGACCGGCCGCCAGTGCCGCCTCCCGCGCGGGCATCCCTTCTTCCATTCGTTCGCGAGCGAAGGAAACCATCAGGATGCTGTTTGCGGTCGCCACTCCCACGCACATGATGGCGCCTGTCAGGGAGGGTACATTCAAAGTCGTGTGAGTCAGCAGCAAGGCCCAGATGATTCCGGCCAAGGCACCGGGCAACGCAGTAATGATGATGAACGGGTCCAGCCACGATTGGAAATTCACCACGATCAAGAGGTAGGCAAGCACGATGGCCATGGCCACGCCGGCTCCCAGTCCAAGGAACGACTGCGCCATCGTGGATACCTGCCCGGTGATAGTCAGATGGCTGCCCTGTGGAAGCTGTTTTCGGAGCTGCGAGGTCACGCTGCGGACATCGCGTGCCACGCCGCCAAGATCCCGGCCCTGCACAGCGGCGTACACGTCCACCAGCGGCTGCACGTTGTAGTGAGAAATAACGGCGGGCTGGCTCGCATGGCGAAGCGTCGCCAGATTTCCCAGAATCTGCGGGTCGGGTGAAGCTGGAGTGCGAACCGGTGTGTCGAGCAGTGCCTTCACCGAATCCACCTGGTACTGCGGCGTCTGTACGGCGACGTTGTAGCTGATTCCGTTCTGCGGATTGAGCCAGAACGTGGGCGCCGTCTGAAAGCTGGAACTCAGGGAAACCAAAAGGTTCTGTGCCACATCGCGTTGGCTCAGTCCCACCGATTGCGCAAAAGTCCGATCTACGTCGAGGTGCAGCGTGGGCGCGTCGTAGGCCTGCTGCACATGCACATCCACGGCTCCGGGGATGATACGAATCCGGTTGGCCAACTGCTGCGCCAGGGCGTAATTGCCCAGTTGGTTGCTGCCGGCGATCTGAACGTCGATCGGCGCGGGCACACCGAAGTTAAGAATCTGCGTGACGATGTCGGCCGGCTGAAAAAAGAATTGAGTAGCCGGGAATCGCTGGGGCAACTCCTCCCGCAGCAGTTTCACGTACTCGGCGGTTGGCCGGTGACCGTCCTTGAGCGAGACCAGGATCTCCGCGTCGGGTGTGCCGATCGTCCCCGCATTACTGTAGGAAAGATTAATGCCGCTATAGGGTAGGCCGATGTTGTCGAGCACGGTATCAAGTTCGCGGGCCGGGATCTGGGTGCGAATGGTGTTCTCGACCTGGTCAGTAAGGCGCGCGGTCTCTTCAATGCGCAGGCCGGTTCGTGCGCGCACGTGAAGGCGCATCAATCCGGCATCCACCTGCGGAAACAGGTCCTGGCCCAGCACGAAGACGAAACCGAGCGATGCGAGACACAGCGCCAGGAACACGGCGACGAACCAGCGCCCGTGTCGCATGCAAGCCTCCAGAGCGTTCCGATAGCTCTCGCGCAGCCGATCGAAGGCATTCTCAAATCGCTGATGGAAGCGCGCAAACGCCCCAGTCTCGTGCACGTTGTGATTCCGCAGAAGAAACATCACCATGGTCGGCACCAGCGTTCGCGAGAGCAGGTAGGAAGCCAGCATGGCGAAGATCACGGCTTCAGCCAGCGGTACGAACAGGAAACGCGTCACCCCGCTGAGGAAGAACATGGGAACGAAAACGATGCAGATGCAGAGCGTGGACACAAACGCCGGTACCGCGATCTCTTGCGCACCGTGCAGTATGGCTTCCCGCAATTCTTTTCCGAGCAGCCGATTACGCTCGATATTCTCGATCTCGACGGTTGCGTCATCCACCAAGATTCCTACCGCCAGCGCCAGCCCTCCTAAAGTCATAAGGTTCATGGTCTCGCCCAGCGCGCTCAAACAAATCACCGAAACGAGGATGGCTAGTGGAATCGAGATGGCGATGATCAACGTGCTGCGCCAGTTGCCAAGGAAAAGCAGGATCATCGCCGCCGTGAGGCAAGCCGCTGTGAGGGCTTCGCGGATGACGCCTTGGACGGCTGCACGGACGAAGATGGATTGGTCGAACAGTGGCGCTATTTTCAACTCCGGCGGCAATCCCGCCGCCATCGTCGACAACGCAGTCCGTACGTCGTGCACGATCGCGAGCGTAGACGCGGAGCCTGTCTTATAGACGCTGAGCAACGCACTGCGGCGTCCGTCCTGCCGCACGATATTGGTTTGCGGCGAGAAACCGTCGCGAACATGTGCGACATCGCGGATGTAGATTGTCGCACCGTTCACAGTCTTAACAGGCAGATTGTTCAGCTCGTTGATCGTCTGCGTGCTTCCGTTCATTTCCACCTGGTATTCGAGTGGCCCTAGTTTGGCTGTACCGGACGGCAGGATCAGGTTTTGTGCACTAACGGCATTGACTACATCGAGCGGCGATAGACCCTTGGCCTGCATGGCAGCCGAATCAATGTCGATCGAAACCAGGCGCTGTTTGCCGCCATATGGCCAGGGAACCGCCGCGCCTTGCACGGTTGCTAACTGGGTCCGAATTACGTTGGCGCCCAGATCGAACAACTGCTGCTCGCTCAGCCGCGCGCTGCTCAGTCCGACCTGCAACACGGGCACGGTCGACGCGCTATAGGTAAGGATTAGCGGCGGCGTGGTCCCCGGCGGAAGCTGGCGAAGTTGGGTCTGGCAAATGGCCGTAACTTGCGCCAAAGCGGTTGCAATGTTGACAGACGGCCGGAAGAACAATTTGATGACGCCGATCCCGTTGTAGGACTGAGACTCCATATGCTCGATATCGTTCACCGTCGTTGTGATGCTGCGCTCATTGATCGTGACGATGCGATCCGCCATCTCTTCGGGAGCGAATCCGTCGTAATTCCAGATCACGCTCACCACCGGTATTCCGATGTTCGGAAAGATGTCGGTAGGGGTTCGAAGAATAACCAACGGGCTGACCAGCAGGATGAGCAGTGCCACCACCACAAAGGTATAAGGACGGTTGAGAGCGACTCTTACGATCCACATTCGGACTTTCCTCGCGGTTACAAATGCAAGCTGCAGGCCGATTCTGGCGACCTCTATCTGCTTGAATCAGCGAGGAACGCGGCCGATAACTGACGTGGGAACCGGTTTCGTGCTCACGAATTCGTGAGATCTCACGAATCAATTGCGGCCCACGGGTTGTAAACCCATTTGAAATCAAGGTTAACCGTGTGGACACCTAACTGCCCTATCTCTCATTGACCCGCAGGGCTGGGTGCCGGAGAAGATGTCCCGGCACTCGATTGAGAGATGAAGGAGAAAACGAATATGAATAACAAATGGAATGCAACATTCCTAGGCGGCTTAGTGGCGCTGAGCTTTTTTGTGACGAAGCCGGTAGTGGCGGATGAGTGGAACAAGAAAACAGAATTCCAGTTCAGCGCACCGGTGGAGATTCCAGGCAGGGTGCTTATGCCTGGTAAGTATGTGTTCGAGCTGGCAGACAACCCGGCCGATCGCAATATCGTGCAGGTTTTCTCAGAAGATTCGGCTGGGAACGAAAGCCTGGTCGCAACCGTAATGGCGGTTTCAGATTACACTTCGAATACCCCGGAGCAACCGGCCCTCCATTTTGAAGAGCGGCACTCCGGCAGACCGGAAGCGATTCAGAGCTGGTTTTACCCTGGTGACAACACAGGTTGGGAGTTTGTTTATCCCAAACAGCAGAATCCCGAGGCAGGTGCGAACACGATGCCGTCTCTGGCCCCTGTAACCACGGCGACTGCTCCGATTCTGCCACCGCCACCCCAGGCTCAGAAAGATGAGCAGGCCTCGGAAGAGGCTGCGGTAGAGGAGGAAGTAATGGTCGCGCAGAACGACGCCTCTGTCCCGCCGCCCCCACAAGACACTGATGCCAGGAGCGGCGCCGCACGGGTTCTCCCAGAGACCGGTGGCTATTCCGGCCTGGAACTGATGACTGGCCTCTTCATGATGTTAGGCGGCGGGATGCTAACCGTGTTCGTCTCGCGACGCAAATCTCTGGCGTAAAGCGAGATTTCCATGCGAAATCGGGGATGGTTAAACTGGCTCGGCAGCGCCCTCATCGTTGGGGGCGCTGTCGTCTTAGCGTACTACTCGTGGACGCACTATCAGGGGGCGGTCGCGCAGAAGCGCGCGAAAGAATGGCTGATCAGGAAGACAGCCGCCCCTAGCCGCGCGCTGGTGCCGACAGCGCGCCGCGGCGATGTGATCGGCGAGCTTGAGATTCCGCGCCTGCAACTGTCCGTGATGGTGTTCGAAGGCGATGACACCGGAATCCTGAGGCAGGGAGCAGGACATATTCCGGAGACAGCGCTTCTGCCCCACAGCGGCAACATAGGAATCGCCGCGCATCGCGACACCTATTTCCGCCCGCTGCGCGGCATACGCGCGAACGACGTCATTGACCTGAAGACTCCGGCAGGCACATCGCGATATACCGTGACGGAAGCCAAGATCGTACGGCCTTCCGATGTTAGCGTGTTGGCGCGGTCTCCCGGGCGCGATCTGACACTAGTGACTTGCTACCCATTCTTTTATGTGGGAAGCGCGCCAGAAAGATTCATCGTGCACGCGCGCCAGATTGGATGAGCCGAGCCTCTGAAATGAGGCACGGCCGCCGGCGAATCAATTGCTGCCAGTTGAACGGAACTTATACTTATCGATTTTCAGCGCCCGGACTTTGGACTCAAGCGTAGAGGCCGGAATGTGCAGCCGCGCGGCGGCGCCCCGGGGTCCGGCTACCCGGCCCTTAGTTTCGGCAAGGGCCGCTTCGATCAATTCCTTCTCGTTCTGCCGAAGAACATGTCCATCGGAAGCGGTTTTGCTCGGCGCTGCAGCTCCCAGCATGTTGGCGTCGATGCGTAACGTACCGCCCTCAGCCAAAATTACGCTGCGCTCGATCACATTCTGCAGCTCCCGGATATTTCCGGGCCAGCGATAAGCCTGCAGCAGTTCCATCGTCTGCTTGTCCACCCGGCTGATTTTGCGCCCCAGGCGCTCTCCGAATCGCGCCACGAAGTATTGCACCAGCAACGGAATGTCGTCGCTGCGGTCCCGCAACGGCGGTACCATCAGCGGAAAAATGTTCAGGCGGTAGTACAGGTCTTCGCGGAACTCGCGCTGCTCCACCATAGCCGGCAGATTGCGGCTGGTAGCCGCCACCATCCGGACATTCACTTTGATGGTGTGCGTACTGCCCAAGCGCTCGAACTCCTGCTCCTGCAAAACTCGTAACAGCTTGGGCTGCAATTCAGATGGGATGTCGCCCACTTCGTCCAGGAATAAAGTACCCTGATGTGCCAGTTCGAATCGCCCGGTCTTGCGCGCAATGGCCCCTGTAAACGCGCCTTTCTCGTGGCCAAATAATTCGCTCTCGAGCAGCCCGAGTGGAATCGCCGCGCAATTCACTTTCACGAAAGTGTGGTCACGGCGCCCGCTCAAATTGTGGATGGCTCGCGCGACGAGCTCTTTTCCCACGCCGGTCTCACCCAGAATCAATACGGTGGAATACGTGGGCGCTACGATGGCCACTTGTTTCAGAACGTTCTTCAGTGCCGCGCTAGAACCGATGATTTCCTCGAAGTTTTGCTCGCTCCGGATTTCCTCGTTCAGATAGACGCGTTCTTCCGCCAGTCGCTGTCTAGATTCAGCGACCTGATAGTAGTCCAGGGCGTTGTCCGCGGCCAGCGCCACCTGGCCGGCTACTTGAAGTAGAAAGTCCACATCGTCCTGCGTGAACGCCCGCTCCGGAAACCGGCCTACATTCAACGTACCGAGCAGCCTCCCACGCGCAGCCAGCGGAAGAAAGCACGCCGACTTCAGTCCCAAAGCCAGCGTGGGATTGATCTCGGGATCGAAGCGCGCCAGTTCTTCGCCGCCCAGCACCAGCGCTTTGCCCGTTTCGAGAACCATACCCGCCGGTGTACCCGCCCTGGGCACGACTAGTTCCTCAGCCATCGGCTCACTCAGTTCGGAGAAATTCCGCGCATAGATCCGCAGCCACTCGCCATCCGGTTCCGGCAGGATCACGCTAGCGTAATCGCAGCGCATGACTCGCCGCACATTGGAAGAAACGGCCCGGAACAGATCCTGCAAGGCCAGATTCGGTGAGAGCGTATTGTTTAGATCGAGCAGCAACCGCAGGCGGTCGCGTTCCTCGGCCAACGCGGCCTGCAATTGGCAGGCCTCCTGATGCGAGAGAGTATTATCCACGGCCACTGCGATCTGCCGGGCTACTTGTCCTAGAAATTCGACATCCTCTTCGGAATAGTTTTGAGGCTGGGCATAGCCAAAGCCCACCCCGCCCAAACGGCGGTGCGCCGTAGTCAGGGGCAGAATGCAGCAGGAACGGACGCCATTATCCAGCAATAATTGAAACGCTTTAACATAGCGCGTGTCCTCCGCGAGGTTGAGAACTACCACAGGCTCCTGTGTGCTCCACACTATGGCGCTTGGCGATTCCTCCATTGGCCTTTCGATCGGCCACGCATCTTCGTCGGGCCTCCCTTGCGCAGAGCCCTCCAATACGTGCAGCCGCATGAGATTGCGAACAGGATCGTGTAGTACCAGCCACAGGGAATCGAAATTCACTACCCCCGGCAAGCGCTCCACAAGATCGCGGAACAGCGCGGTCAGATCGCGGTGTGAGGCCACCGACTGCGATACTTCCAGCAAGGCTTGGTACTGGCGTGGAGCGGCAGCCACCGCGCATTGCTGGCCATCCATCCTATTGAGATTATTACAGAAGGCCGAAAGATGCAGACTAGTGGCCATCGATTGTAGAAACTGGGATCCGCGGCCTCCTGCGTGCACTCAATGTGCAATAGTAACCGGTCGTTCGAGACCTGACAGGGTCTTAATTCCACGCCTACAATAGACGGATGAGATCGCGCTCATGGTGGTCCAGCGCCCTTATTTTCGGCAGCGACCTGGAAAGTGTAGCGCCATCTCGTTGCTTGCTCTTACGAGCTATTCCATTCGTTGCCTCGCCCTGGGTCTCGTCTTAGGGGGATACCCGGCAAATGCCCTGGACGCCACGAGTTCTTTCACGGAGTATGCCTCGACTACATGGACCCACAGGGATGGGCTTCGTTCGACCTTCATCCGCTCGATTGTCCAAACCGCCGACGGATACATCTGGTTAGGCACTACCGATGGTCTGTTCCGTTTTGATGGCGTCCGCTTTGTTCAGTGGCGCAGTAAGGAACAACACGGCCTAGGAGTGGTGAATGCTCTGTGCGCGGCGCGTGATGGGAGTTTATTGGTAGGAACCGAGTCGGGCATTGTTGGCCGGGTCTTCGGAGAAAATCTCGTATCCCTCAGATCCGGAGCGGCTGTCCAGGCGGTCTTCGAAGATCGTGATGGCACGGTTTGGGCTGCCGCTGGAGATCGCTTGCTTCAATACCGGTCAGATCTGTCCTCCTCTACTCCGGCAGAGGTTTCGCTGCCTTCAAGTTTCCTCTCGGGGCCGTTCCAGGATTCGAGCAGTTCCATTTGGCTGAGCACGGAGGATGGAGTCGAACGGCTGGGGCAGAATCGCCTCACGAAAGTATTTTCCGGCAAGATGTGGCTGAGCAGGGATGCGAGCGGAGCGATCTGGGCAACGCGGGACGATGGCTTTAGTGAGCCTGTCGATGCCCGGTCTACTTTCCACGAGTCGGGAAGGCTGGACATCCACACGGTTCTTCACGATAGCCGCGGGACTACCTGGATAGGAACGTTTGGCTCGGGCCTTTTCCGGGTTCGCTCCGCCGACGGAAAAATGGAGCATTGGACGCAATCCGCGGGGCTCGTAGACAATTCTATCTCCTCGCTTTTTGAGGATCGTGAGCACAACCTGTGGGTTGGTACGAGGAACGGACTCCAACGCCTGCACGACAGCAAGATCAAAACTCTCTCGAGCCGGGATGGATTAGCCAGCGACGAGGTTATCGCCCTCGCGTCGGCGGCCGACGGAACAGTCTGGGCTGCCACCTCTCGGGGAGTGAACCGGGTCGATCACGGGCATCGCGATCAGTATTTGAAGGGCAGCAAAGTGAATGCGATCGCTTCCGATCTGCAGAGCCGATTGTGGGTCGGTACCGCCACTGGAGTTGTGAGGCTCACAAATGGTCAGGCTGAGTCCATTCCTATGTCTCCACAACTGACCCATATCACTACGATAGCAGTCGACACGCACGATGACGTGTGGCTCTGTGATGCGATCCACGGACTGTTTCGTTGGTCCTATGGTCACACCGACGATTTCTCGCAGGAGCGGGTCCTTCAAGGAAAGCCGATTTTGACTGCCGAGGCCGACTCCCGGGGACGTCTGTGGTTCGGACTCAACCACGGAGGAATCGCAGTTTTCGAGAAAGGGCAGTTTCGTGCCTATTCGGACCGCGACGGCTTGCCGGGAAGCTCCGTCACGTCCATGGTTGCCGATGACGATGGCGCGATTTGGATTGGCACCGAAAGCGGGCTGAGCCGCTTCGATGGATCGAAATTTGTCACGTGGACCACTGCCGATGGCTTGCCCGGCAACCGGGTTTTGTGGGTATTGAGCGATCACCATGGCTTGCTGTGGATCGGCTTCAGCTTTGGTATTGCCAGCATTAAGCGGACTGCGCTCGACGCGGCCGCCCGGAACCGATCGGACCGCATTGAGTTTAATCTCCTCGACAGCGGCGACGGCCTTAACGGAAATCCGAGCCGTAACGGGCAATCGCCTGCGGTCCAAACTTCGGATGGAACGATCTGGGTTCAATCGTCAGAGGGTATCGGCATTATCGACCCGCGCCGGCTTTCGAAGAACCCGGTCGCACCTCCCGTTCAAATCGAGGGAATGACGGCAGACGGCGCCCGCATCGATCTTGGGAATCCCATCCGCTTGCAGCCTCAAACGCGCGATGTGCAATTCGACTACACCGCTCTCAGCTTTGTGGAGCCAAGGCGCGTCCGATTTCGCTACATGCTTGAAGGTTACGACGCGTCTTGGCAGGAAGCGGATACAAGACGCCAAGCCTTCTATACGAACCTGCCGCCGCGACGATACCGGTTCCGTGTTCTGGCATGTAACAACGATGGCGTTTGGAACGAAGCTGGCGCCGCTTTGCAATTTGACCTTCTTCCAGCTTTTTATCAAACGCTTTGGTTCGAGGCTTTCTGCCTCATCATGCTGCTGGTGTTGGGCCTGGGCATATACCGCTGGAGAGTTTGGCAATTGACCGCGCGCTTGCGGACGCGATTCGGCGAGAGGCTGGCGGAGCGTACGCGCATCGCTCAGGAACTGCACGATAATCTGCTACAGAGCGTTCTTGGGATCAGCTTGCAGCTCGAAGTCACCGATGAAATGCTACCGGCCGACGCTGCAGCGCGGAAACCGCTCGAACAGGCGCTTCGCCTGTCGAAGGCTGCTATGACGGAAGGGCGGCGTGCCCTGAACGACCTGCGCACACAAAAGGTCGGGTCGGACGACTTGGTCCGGGCCTTCGCGCAAGTAGCCCAAGACTTTCCTTCGCGCGAAGGTCCTCACGTGGACGTCCTGACCGAAGGGGAAGAACGGCCGTTGAACGCAGTTGCCGGCCAGGATGTTTTGCAGATCGCACGCCAGGCTATCGCGAACGCGCTCCAGCACTCTAGTGCGCGACGAGTTCATGTCCTGCTGAGTTACGGTCGCCGGGGACTCTGTGTCCGGGTGAAGGATAATGGCCGGGGAATGGATGAGAACACGTTGAACCTCGGGAAGGTCGGGCACCATGGAATTGCGGGAATGCGGGAACGGGCAGAACGGATTGGTGCAACCTTGTCGATCTTGAGCCGAGCCGGTGAAGGAACGGAAGTGTGTCTGGATGTTCCCGAGCACCTCATCTATGACTCGCAAGGCCGCGACTCGGAGCGAGCTACTGAATGAGCGACGCACGCAAAATCCGCATTCTTTGCGTTGATGATCACGTGGTTGTCCGCGATGGGATCGGCGCAATCCTCAATTTGCAGTCCGATATGGCGCTAGTGGCCTCTGCTTCAACCGGCCGGGAGGCACTGGAACAGTATCAAAAGGTTCGGCCCGATATCACGCTCATGGACCTTCGCCTCGCGGATATGAGCGGTTTCGACGCGATCCGCGCCATCCGATCCGAGTTCCCGAACGCTAAAGTTGTTGTTCTCAGCTCCTACGAAGGCGATGCCGATATTCGAGAGGCCATGGATGCCGGCGCGCAGGGATACGTTGCCAAAGGCATGGTCCGCGAGGAACTTCTGGACGTCATCCGCACGGTCCACGCGGGGAAGCGCCGCATCCCGGCGGCACTGGCCCAGACCCTCGCCGAGCATGTCTCGGACGATCAACTTAGCCCGCGCGAACTCGAGGTGCTGCAATTTGTCTCTGCCGGAAAGCGCAACAAAGAGATCGCGGCGGAGTTGTCCGTAGCTGAAGACACTATCAAAATGCACGTCCGGAACCTTCTCTCGAAGCTGGGCGCCAGCGATCGCACCGAAGCCGTCACCATCGCGCTGCGGCGCGGCATACTCCATTTGTAGCCCACATCCCGAAACGGACGCCCCAAAATACACCCGAAAGAGTAGTCTCCGAAGCACCCGCTTTGTCGTTTGCCCGAAAGCACGAACTCCATATTCTGGGAACGTAATGGACAGGCTATATTCCCAGTACCCCGGTGGCGTTGTCGGACTCGCCCTGTTGTTACTCAGGATCGCTATCGGATCCTGGCTGACGCGGGATGGCGTTTCTCACTGGATCGCGATCTCGCCGCCCGCGGAATCGACGATCCAGATTGTCATCGGCGTTTTGCTCGCCGCACTGGCGGTCCTGCTGGTGTTTGGTCTGCGGACGTCACTTGTGGTGATCGCCAGCTCGGGACTGCTCCTGGCATCGGAACAGTACTCCGGCTTCTCCGGCCAAAGCTGGTTTTATTTGCTCTTACAACTGCTGCTCTGCGCTTCGATTGCCTTACTTGGTCCAGGTGGTTATTCCCTGGACGCCAGATTATCGGGCTGGAGGAGCATCAACATTTCTTCGAGTACGAAGAATTAACGAGAGGTTCTTATGTGGATTGTCAAACTCGCCCTGCGGCGCCCGTACACATTCATTGTGCTGGCGCTCTTATTGTTCCTGATCAGCCCCGTAATGCTGCTGCGTACGCCTGTAGATATCTTTCCCGCGATCAACATTCCGGTGATCAGCGTCATCTGGACATACACCGGGCTGGTGCCGTCGGAAATGTCGAGCCGCATTGTCTCTATTTTCGAGCGATCCCTTACCACGACCGTCAACGGGATTGAGCACATCGAGTCGCAATCCTTGAATGGCGTGGCGGTGGTGAAAGTATTTCTCCAGCCCACTGCCGATATCAACGGCGCTATCTCCGCGGTCATCGCCGAGTCCGAGGTGGGACTGAAGCAGTTCCCTCCCGGCATCACGCCACCGCTAGTGCTCAGTTACAACGCGTCCTCGGTCCCGATCGTGCAGCTCGGGTTAGGCGGCAAGGGGCTCACGGAACAGCAGCTCAATGACCTCGGCGTGAATTTCATCCGGCCCCAACTAGCCACTATCCAAGGGGCGGCCGTGCCTCTCCCCTATGGTGGAAAAGTTCGCCAGGTGATGGTGGATATCGACTCGCACCAACTGATGGCGAAGGGATTGTCCCCGATGGACGTCGTCAACGCCGTCAATGCGCAGAATGTGATTCTGCCATCCGGCACGGCCAAGATAGGTCGCACAGAATACAACGTGGCCCTGAACGGCACTCCCTCGGTGGTTCAGAGCTTGAACGATCTTCCCGTTAAGGTCGCGAACGGAGGCACGATATACATCCGCGACGTTGCCAACGTACGCGACGGCTACGCGGTTCAGACGAATATCGTCCGCCAAGACGGCCAGCGCGGTGTTCTGCTCACGGTTCAAAAATCGGGCAACGCTTCCACGTTGTCGATTGTTTCCGACATTTACAAGGCGCTTCCAAAAATCGCGTCGACGCTCCCTGCGCAGCTTAAGATTAAGCCGTTGTTCGATCAGTCCGTATTCGTGCGTGCTTCGCTGACGGGCGTGTTGCGCGAAGCGGGCATTGCCGCCTGTCTGACGTCGCTCATGATTCTGCTGTTCCTTGGTAGTTGGCGGAGCACGCTGATCATTACCATTTCGATTCCTCTTTCCATTCTGACTTCGCTGCTGATCCTGAGCGCTTTGGGCGAGACCATCAACATCATGACTCTGGGCGGCCTCGCGCTCGCCGTGGGAATCCTGGTCGACGATGCCACCGTGGAAATTGAGAATGTCGAGCGCCAGTTAGGAACGGGAAAGGAACTGCACCATGCAATTCTCGACGGCGCGCAACAAATCGCGGTTCCTGCGTTTGTCTCGACGCTCTCGATCAGCATCGTTTTCGTTCCCATGTTCTTTCTGACGGGCGTCGCGCGCTTCCTGTTCGTACCCCTGGCGGAAGCGGTCGTCTTCGCATTGCTCGCATCGTATTTCTTTTCGCGGACGATTATTCCGACCCTCGTCATGTACTTGCTGGGCCACGAGCGCGAGAACCGGGAAAGGCGGGAACGCGAAGGGCGCCACGGCATCTTTATTCGTCTGCATTCCGGTTTTGAGCATGGGTTTGAAGCGATCCGGAATGCCTATGCGAATCTGCTCCAGGTCTGCCTCGATCACAGCGTAATATTCGCCGGAGGCTTCCTCATCTTTTGCGTGGGCAGTCTCCTGCTCTTTACCCATCTGGGCCAGGATTTCTTTCCGTCGGTGGACGCGGGCGAGTTCCGCCTCCACTTGCGGGCGAAGACCGGCACAAGAATTGAAGAAACCGCGCGCATTACCGATCAGGTGGAACGGGCCATCCGCGCCCACGTTCCGTCATCGGAAATGGGTAGCATCCTCGATAATATTGGCCTGCCCGTTAGCGGCATCAACCTCTCTTACAGCAACAGTGGCGTTATAGGGAACGCCGATGCCGAGATTCTGGTGTCGCTCGCAGCCAGGCACCAGCCAACCGATGAATATGTTGCGCAGTTGCGCGACGCGCTGCCAAAAGAGTTCCCCGGCACGACCTTCTACTTCCAGCCTGCCGACATCGTGAGTCAGATTCTGAACTTCGGTCTTCCGGCGCCCATCGACATTCAAGTGATCGGTAGCGACGTCCCCGACAATTTTGCCGTGGCCGCGTCGATGGTTGAAAAAATACGCAAGGTTCCCGGAGCCGTTGATGTCCATGTATACCAGTTACTCGATCAACCGAGAATCCAGTTCGACGTAGATCGGGTGCGCACCCAGCAGGTTGGGCTCAACGAGCGCGATGTGGCCAACAATGCGCTTGTGTCATTGAGTTCCAGCTTTCAGACGAGCCCGAACTTCTGGCTTTCGCAAAATGGCGTCGCCTACAACATTGCCGTGCAGACGCCGCAGTACAAACTGGATTCTGTGGATGCGTTGCGGAACATTCCCGTCAACTCCTCCACGGCTCCCACACCGCAGCTTTTGGACAATCTGACCTCGATGACAGCGACTGCCGAGCCGGCGGTGGTCAGCCATTACAACGTGCAGCCGGTGATCGACGTTTACGCCAGCGTGCAGGGTCGCGACCTCGGTGGCGCAGCTTCCGACATCGCTCGAATCACGGCCGCTGCGCAGCGGCAATTGCCCCGCGGCAGCGCGCTCGTTACGCGCGGCCAGGTGGCGACCATGCATTCCTCCTTCATCGGACTAATCGCCGGACTGGCTTTCGCCATTGCCCTCGTGTATCTGCTCATCGTCGTCAATTTCCAGTCGTGGACCGAAGCGTTTATCGTGATCACAGCTTTGCCAGGGGCATTGGCCGGGATCGCGTGGATGTTGTTCCTCACGCGAACTACGTTGAGCGTGCCCGCGCTGATGGGAACCGTCATGAGCATGGGAGTCGCCACCGCGAACAGCGTCCTGGTCATCACCTTCGCGAACGAGAAGCTCGCTGAGCTCAAGGACTCCGCCAAGGCGGCGCTCGAAGCAGGATCGACGCGGCTCAGACCAGTGATGATGACCGCGCTCGCCATGATCTTCGGCATGGTGCCGATGGCTCTCAGTCTCGGCGAAGGCGGCGAACAAAACGCGCCGCTCGGCCGCGCGGTGATCGGCGGGCTCCTATTCGCCACCGTCGCCACACTGTTCTTCGTTCCCGTCGTTTTCTCGATCGTGCGCCGGCATTTCACACCGGCTAACCATGTCAATTCGTGAGGACATCATGAAAGAATTACTCGAAACGTCTCAAAACAATTCTCAGAACCCAGCTCCGTCATCGTCCAGCACTAGGGCTCGAGCGCGCGCCTCGCGTCTACTCTGGTTCTTGTTGATTCCCGCTCCGCTTCTGATCGGCGCATTCTTCACCGTGAAGGCGCGCGAGACAAGCAGCCAAAAGCTAGCGAGCGCCACCCAGGCGTTGGCAAACGAGACCGTCAGCGTACTGCACGCGTCTCGGGGCGAGCCCGTCTCCTCCATCACGCTGCCCGGAATGACGCAAGCCTATTCGGAAACGCCCGTGTATGCGCGTGTGAACGGTTATGTGCGGACCTGGTACGCCGATATCGGAACACACGTGTGGAAAGGAGATCTGTTGGCCGAAATCGACGCCCCGGATGTGGACCAGCAATTGAGTCAGGCTCGCGCCATGCTCAATCAGACCGAGGCGAATCTCGAACTTGCCAAAATCACCGCCGCCCGCTATCAGGATCTGATCCAGACGAAGTCGGTATCGCAGCAGGAGGTGGATCAGAACAACCAGAACCTGGCCGCGCAACGGGCCAACGCGGAGGCCGCCACCGCAAACGTGGGCCGGCTGGAGCAGATGCAAGGTTTCGAAAAAGTCTATGCGCCCTTCGATGGCGTGATCACGGAGAGGAAGACCGATTTTGGAGATCTGATCAACGCCGGCAACGACGGCACCGGCCGCGAACTTTTCCGCGTCTCTCAGATCAGCACCATTCGCGTGTTCGTCCACGTGCCGGAAGAATACAGCGAGCAGATCGCCGATGGCGCGAGCACTTCCATGGATCTCACCGAGCTTCCCGGCAAGAAGTTTAGCGGGCGCGTCACCCGCACCAGTAACGCTATCGACCCGGCGTCAAGGACGCTCCTTGTTGAGGTGGACGTGCCCAACCCGTCGGGGAAATTACTGCCCGGCGCTTACGCGAATATTCATTTCAAAGTCCCTCGTGGGGTGGTTCCGCTGGTGCTGCCCAATAGTTCGATCCTATTCCAAGCGGCCGGTCCGCAGGTTGCGATTGTCGACGCTGGGAACCGGATCGAGTTGCGGAAAATCACTCTTGGACGCGATTTCGGCGATACGGTGGAAATTCTCAGCGGCGTGAGTCCGACGGATGCGGTCGTAGCGAACCCTCCGGATTCGCTCACTGGCGGCATGCAGGTCACGGTCGCGAGCAACTCAGGAAAGTAGGCCGATCATGAATCCAAAACAATTGCCCTTATCTGCGTTAGCAGTTTCACTAGTCTTTCTCGCCGGCTGCGCCGTCGGCCCCAACTACAAACGTCCCGCTGTGCCCGTGCCGCCGCAATTCAAGGAGACGACCTCTTCGACACCACCAGAGGTCAAAACGCCGGCCGTGGCTTACAGCGACTGGTGGCGGGTTTTCCAAGACCCGGTGCTGGATGGCCTTGAAACCCAGGTCGCGTCAGCGAACCTCGATATTCGGGCGGCGGTCGCCCGTTTCGACCAGGCGGAAGCCGGAACGAAATATGCGCGGTCCTTTCTTTTTCCCACAATCGGCGCGGGCGCCGGCGTCTCCCGCACGCGAGAGGCGCAGAACCGTCCGAACAATGGGAATACGAACGGTCTCGCCGCAACCTATAACGATATTCCGGTCGCTCTGACCCTCGGCTACGAAGTGGATTTGTGGGGCAAGATCCGGCGTTCGCTCGAATCTGCTCGCGCGCTCGAGCAGGCATCGGCGGACGATCTCCGGTTCGTGAAGCTGTCGATGGAGGCCAGCACTGCCATCGACTATTACAGTCTCCGTGAGAACGATGCCGAAGAGCAGGTCCTGCAACTCACCATCCAGGAACTCCAGCAGGCGTTCGACCTGACGACCAACCGTCTCAACGGCGGACTAGCAAGCGATCTTGAGGTGGAGGAGGCGCGGACTCTGCTCGATCAGACCAAGGCCCAGGCTCAAGCGCTGGATGTCCAGCGCGCACAACTGGAACACGCCATCGCTGTATTGGTTGGCCGTCCCGCTTCGGAATTCTCACTGGCCAAATCGCCCTTCGACGGTGCGCCGCCGGCAATTCCACCTGGACTCCCGGCCGATCTGCTGGCACGGAGGCCGGACATTGGCGAAGCTGAGCGTTACGTGGCGTCCGCGTCCGCAAGAATCGGAGTTGCGAAAGCGGCGTATCTGCCACAGATTTCGCTCACCGGTCTCGCCGGTTTTGAGAGCGTCAGCCCGGCAAGCCTGTTCACCTGGGCCAACGGCATCGCGTCCCTGGGGGCATCGGCGCTAGCGCCTGTGTTCAATGGCGGCCGTACCCGCGCGGGAGTTGACCAGGCCGCCGCGGCCTATCGGGAGTCGCTGGCGCAATACCAGAAGACCGTGCTGTCCGCCTATCAGGAAGTGGAAGACCAACTGGCAGCCCTGCGTATTCTGCACGGCGAAGCTCAGTCGGAAACCTCGGCGGTCGATGACGCAAAGAAGGCCGAGCAGGTCGCGACGAACCGTTACACCCGCGGCTTAGTCAGTTATCTGGACGTGGTCTACGCTCAAACGGCGCTGTTAGCAAACCAGCGCGTGTTAACTCAGATCAGCGGCCAGCAGATGGTCGCGACAGTAGTGCTGATCAAGGCAATCGGCGGCGGGTGGCTTGGCGTGCCTGCTCAGGCCGGAACGAACCCGAACCCAGGGGCGCCTGGTTCTATCTCAAACGCAGCTATCCAGACAGCAATGGCGAAAGGGATGACGAAATGAACAAGCTTCCTGCGATATTCGCGATATTTGCGACCGCAACTGCAGTCTTGCCGGCTGAGGCTTCAGCTGCGTCTCAGGCTTCCGCCGCCAGGGCATGGCCGATTCTTCAACAAGGCCTCACGAACAAGAAGGCCGCAAAGCGAGCGAGCGCCGTTCACTCATTGCGGCTCCTTCCTCATAACCCAAGAGCCCAAAATGTGGCAGAGAGCGCACTCATCGATCCGAACGCGAAGGTAAGGGCAGAAGCCGCACGCGCTCTTGGTCCAATGGGAACTGCATCGTCGGCGCCGAAACTAAAGGCAGTCCTGAATGACAAGGACCCGGCCGTGGTTCTTGCTGCCGCTCACTCACTCTTCCTGTTAGGTAGTCGCCATAGGTAATCTCAGCAGGCCCACTAAAGATCAACAGGATACGCGTTGATGACATGACTCGGGTTGAGGGTCCGATCTTTTCCACATTCACCAATGCGACACTCTGCCCAGATCGGGTTCGGGCCGGAAGGCTGTTCGGAGCCAGACGGCGTGAGTCACTTTGGCCGGGTAGAGAATGACGAGGTGTTCGCTTGATAGCTCGATGAAAGCTCCCTTGCTGTTAGTAATCGGGTGGGACTTTTGCGGGCGAGAATGTCGGAGGACCGCCGGAATCTTGGGGCGACACAGAAATCGATGAGGGATGATGAGGCATAGTCAGGCGGACACCGCCTCAATTACGTCTGATGAACCGCGCCGCGAGGCGTGTCCGGGCGATCCCGACTGAAGGTGCTGCAGCTAGGAAAATTCGTAATAAATTCGTAATGAGATCATGTTTCGATGAGTTCTACGCGTTTTCCGAGGTTCTAAAATCAATAACTTACGATTTATCAATGGCCCGACAGAGTTCGAATCCCACCCTCACCGCCAGGTTAAAATCAATAACTTACGGCCATTAGCTGGCAATATGCAGCCTAGTTTCGAATAGCTGAGGCTGAATGGCACTCAAGCTCTATCGCCGACATCGTAAGAAATGCGAAGCTGGCCACTTCGAAGACTCCCGTTCAGGTGAGTTTCGAAGAGGGGCGCCGCGGCTGGAAGAAGTGCGACTGCTTAATTCATGTCTCCGGCACACTTGGCGGCAAGTTCAACCGCAAACAAACGGGCCAATCGGATTGGGGTGAATCAAAAGCTCTCGTTGGCTCCTGGGAGGCGGTTGATTCCTGGGATGGCCATGTCGCTGCGCCACCGCTTCCCGAACCAGCTCCGGTGGCCACTCCCGGCCGCATGACGATTGCAGATGCTATCAAGCGTTTCCTTAGTTATCGTGAAGGGTTGCAGATCGAACCTGCGACATTGCGAAAATACAAGACATCCACGAAGCAGCTGGCCGCCTTCGCCGAAGGACGCGGATATGTGATGCTTGATCAGTTCACGTCCGCCGACATCGACCTCTTCTACTCGAGATTAAAGCTCGGCCCACGGGCGAAAGGAGATGCTCTCGGAAAGTTAGGGAGTTTCTTCCGCTTCTGCGTGAAGCGCAAATGGATCGTAGTTGACGCTACGGACCCCGAATCGATCGGTCCTGTTTCCAGCGATCTGAAACCACCTATCGGTGCTCATCGCGTCGCCAACAAAGTGCCGTTCACCGATGATGAGCTGCAGCGGATTATCGACGCTTGCGACCGCATGCCCGTTGTTACATGGTCAAGCGGAACTCGGAAAGGTGTATGGACCGGCGAAGATGTGAAGGACTTTATTTGGGTCATGGTCTACACGGGCCTGCGGATTTCGGATGTGGCGCTGTTTCACATGACCCGGCTCAAGGGCAACGAGGTTTTTCTGAGAGCCAAGAAGAATGGCGGGGAGGTCTTTGCCTATTTTCCTGACTGGCTGCGAGACCGGCTCATAGCCCGCTCGAAGCAGCGGGGCGTTAGGCCGTTTATTGTCGGCCAGTCTGACCGCCTTGAAACCGTAACCGACGTGTGGCGCCGGAAAATCAACAAGGTTTTCGAACTTGCCGGGAAGTTCGAAGACCCACCAACTCCGCACCGGTTTCGGCACACCTTCGCACGGATCCTACTGCAGCGTGGTGTCTCATTTGCCGATGTTGCGGATCTTTTGGGTGACGACGAAGAGACGGTGAGAGAGCATTACGCTAGGTGGGTTCCCGAGAGGCAGGCACGCTTGACCAAAATCCTCAAGGATGCCTTCCCCGATAACCCGAATCCAAAGCTGGTAACGATTAGGGCCGGCGCGTAGCAGGGGGGGTGAGCAATTGGGTGTGAATCCGGTGTGCAGCCGATTCCGGGACGCTGTAGATGGTGTGCGCCTTCTTCCGCCCCACGCGTATCCTGGCGACACCGGGCTCGTCCTTGACAAGCTTGCGGACCGTCTCGCGGCCTAGGCCCCAGAGGCGGGCCAGTTCGCTGACGCGGTAGTGCTTCTCGAAAGTTGTATGCTCCAGGGGCGCCAACATCAGTACTGGCTCCCTAACTTAACCCCAGTGTTACTTTGCTCCGTGAGTCCCACACACTTGGGGCTAATCGAACCGCCCTGAGAAGGCCTCGCACCAACTCATTTTCGCGACCATTAGCTGGCGATAACGCGAGTGGGCTCGTCGTTGCACCCCGTAAACCGTTCAGGGAAAGGCCGTTCACTTCTAGTTCTGCGTTCAACGCATGCCGAAAAATGCTGGCCTCTTCATTGAATTTATGCTCGCTCGCGAGTTGTTCCAGATGGGCGAGTATTCTACCGCGCAGGGGGTGGCTCAATTCGTAATGGATGGTTGATAGATGGGCCGATGCGGCCGGACTATCCACCGGGCGCCTGTTTCGCTCAATGAACAACAAAAAGCACATTGTGGGTGACGTCTTGCTCCCTCAAAACATTTGGGAAGCTGTGCAGAAATACGCCCGCAAAATAGGCGTACTACATCTCGCGCCACATGACTTGCGGCGAACGTTTGCCAAACTGGCGCATAAAGGCCGCTGTGCACTCGAGCAAATCCAGATCAGCCTGGGACACGCCAGCATCGTTACCACCGAGCGGTATCTCGGCGTACGGCAGGATTTACAGGATGCGCCTTGCGACCATTTGGGAATCCACATTCCAGCATAAGCTCCGTTTGCGGAAAGACTATGGAAGCGTGGAGAAAAAAAGTAAGCGCCAGTTGAAAATCGCTCTACTCTATCGGGGCGTATACCGATTACCCCCCGGAGACCCTGCCACCCACCGAGTTGGGGTCCTGGTGGGTGATCCAGTTCCCGCCAAACACGCCGGGTACGGTTAACGGTCGATTCCCGTACGCCTAGGCAGGTCGAATGTCAGCCTTTGATTTCCGCGCTCATTTGCCCGATGCCGCGGGAACGATTTCCGTACACCTGCAGGCATCGACCAATGTCGATACCGGCACCTGAAGCCGTTGAGCGATCGCCCGCCAGCTTAGACCCTCAGCCCTCAGCCTCAACACCTCGTCTCGTCTGAAGACCCTGCGCGGCCTACCAAGGGCCTTACCGTGGGAACGGGCAGCCCGAACCCCGGCCAGGGTCCGCTCACAGATCAATTGACGCTCGAACTCGGCCACGGACGCCAGGATCTGGAAAAGCAGGCGACTAGTCGGGTTGGAATGGTCCGTATCCAGTCCCTGGCTAGCGGCTATGAACCGGACGCCGTAGGAATCCAGGGCGGCTAGTTGCTGGTTCAACTGAAGGACACTGCGGCCGAACCGGTCCAGCTTGAAAACGGCCACGATGTCAAACGGCGCTGAGCGGCATCCGCCATCAGACGGTCTAATGCCGGCCTGCTGGCCTTAGCTCCGCTGAAACCGGTATCGCCGTATTCCCGGTACACGTCCCACCGATGGCGCGTGACGAAATCCCGCAATTCGCGCAATTGAACTTCTCAGTTCTGATCCTGGGTAGAGACGCGCGCGTAAAGTGCCACCTGAACCGGTATCGTGATTGCCTCCCGACGGGCCTTATTGCCTGGCCCGTTTCGTCCTTCCTGGAAACTTCAGGGGAGTTCGGGTAGGTGCTACCGCCGTCGTGTGCGCCAGATGCCCGGATGTGCGGGCTTCCCCCAGAGCCCTCCTGCATACAGGAGGGGCTTATTATCGACTAAAACCTAGCTTCCCACCACATTGTTCGGTACAGCCTGACGATTACACGTGCGGTTCTCCGTCCCAAATAGCCGGTTGAGCAAGGCGACGGATCGGTCAATGACCATTTGTCCGCATTCCGGAGAAAGGGCCATGGGGAGCTGATATGACTGGAAAAGCATATCCGGAATGGAATATGTCTCCCAAGGCGACCACCCCTCCGCCGGATAGGCATCGGACGGGGAGATGTAGCCAATACAGCCGTTTGAATAACCGAGGAACACCGTGTTTTGAAACGGCGATGCTTTCTTGACACCCGTACCTAGCTCGGTTAGGGTTTCACCGGCTGCCGCGGCGAAAGCGATGTCGTTGACGCGGATAGCTTGGATGTTGAGTGGCACTGATACTTGGCGGACTCCGGATTCCACCGTTCGTCGCAGGATTGCGGCCCAGTCGCGAAATCGGTGAAGAGCGGCTAAACGGTATTCTGGCAGTCCTTCTTTCCGGGCCTGATTCAGGTTCTGCGTTCGGATTTCCTCAATCTGCTGGGCCTCGTCCAGCGAGGGGAGCGTCATCATCGGGAGTTGCACGACATCCCCTAGCCAGGAGATTTCGCTGTCAGTCTCTTCGATCGACACATAGGGGTAAGTGAAGTTACGAGATAGCGATGAAAACAGGACGCGCGTACCGCGTTTCTGGTGCGTCCTAATGCGCATCATCGCCTTGAGAACCTCGGCGCCCAGCGTCTGACCGAGCCGGGTCATGTTTTCGCTGTCATCTTCGGTGGCCCCGATGCCGGTGATCGGGTTGATATTCCCACCTGCCGCTTGCAGGAAAAGCGCCATAGCTCCGGTTGCCTGTTCAACGAGTTGGCGCGCGGGTCCAGGGAAGTCCGGCGAGAGCATGAGGCACCTTGGACCCATGGTGACCGTGTGACAGCCGTAGCTGAAAAGAACGGCCAAAGGTCTGCCGTTCGCCTCGTCGACCCGCACCACCGCCACGTCGGTATCTACGGGACCGTTCGGGTTTTCCCCCAACACGACCTTTCCATCGCAGTCTTTTTCGCGCCGGTTGATCCCGATGCGTGTCGAACCGCGGTCGAAACCGATTCGCGCAGGGCGCAACTTGCGATCGGCTGCTTGAACACACCCGATAAGCAGGTTTTTCAGATTCTCCTGATACGTAGCCTGCATCGCCCGCTGGGCTGGGCTCTCAGATGTGAACCCGGGGAGAGTCGGCCCACAATGGGTATGACTACAGTTGATCAGGACAGAACTGGGACCGACCTGAATAGACTGGCCGATACGGCGGCGTATTTCGTCCACCGCAGGGTTCTGGATGAAGATTAGATCGCAACTCACGATGGCGACTTTAGCCTCGTCCGTTCCGAGTACCAGAGCAGTAGCCGTAAGCGGCCGTTCCACACCGACTGACACTCCGTCGCGCGCGTAATAACCCACCATGCTGATGCCAATTGGAGGCGTGATATCCACGCGGTAGACTCCGGCTTTCAGCTTGCTCATATTTGTGCGCCTTTCTGCTCCAGTTTCATTCCGTGAACTCTTCACGGAGCGTGTCAACATCCCGCTCGCGCACGAGAAACAGGAACATGCCCGCGGCTATCAACAGGGAACCGCCCGCAAACGCGATGGACAAATCGAAATTCTTCGTTGTATCGACGAGAATCCCAGTCAACAGCGGTGCGCAAATACCGGCGGCGTTGGCCACCATGTTCTGGCATCCTACGACTCTACCGATCATTGCCCGAGGCGCTGCAGCCTGCGTAAGTGCCCAGTAATTGGCTGCGGCAAAACCAATGCCAATGAGTGACAGCGTTATCACACCTAGTACTGCCGCAGTCGATTGCAGGGGAATGAGCAACAGAATCGATGTTCCTAATAGAAAACCACCTGTGACGAACAGCTTTCGGATCAAGATGGGGCGCCCGTGTCGAACAATCAATTGATCGCCCGCGCGCGCCGCGGTCATGGAGGTAACCGCCATGAGCACGAGCGGCGCTGCCGTATATGTACCCATTTTCAGAAATGAGAAACCTCTTGACATCACGAGATAAGCTGGCAGCCAGGTCAGACAGTAATACCAGAAATACGAATAGAAAAACGCACCAATGCTGATCCCCCAAAACGTCCGGTTGCGCAGCAAGATCTTCCAAGGCCCGGCCCGGCCGAGCTGGGCGGTAGGTGCCTGTGCGCTAGTCTCACGCGGAAGCATAATCAGCCAAGGAACGATCCAGATGCAAGCGCCAAACCCAGTCAGAACGAATAGAAGCCGCCAACCGACTGCCGCAACCAGGGCGGCACCGAGACCTGCCCCCAGGGCTGGCCCAAAACTCATGCCGGACAGATATATGGCAGTTGGAAGACCCTGTTGCTCGACCGAAAAATTGCGGCTGATGTAAGCCAGGCTGGCAGGTTGAACAGCTGCTTCGCCGATTCCAAGAAGAAGACGAAACAGAAGAATCTGTAGAAATGAATTGGCAAATCCGATCGCCGCCGATGCGGCCGACCAAAGCAGAAAAGCGATCGCATATGTCCACTTCAACCCGAACCGGTCTACCAAATACCCGGCTGGGAGCTGTAGAAGGGCGTAGGTCCAAAAGAATGAGGAAAGCAGGGTACCCATTCGGGAGGGTGAAATACTGAAATCCCGCATAAGTGGAACGGCCGCAATGCTCAGATTGCCCCGATCGACGTAATTCGCCAGCACCGCCAGGAATAGCAGACCGATGATCGGCCACCGACGCCCATTCAGGCCGTGCATCGAAGTGGTGGAGGGAATGTCCGTGTTCAGTCCAGAAGTCTGCACACCAGTAGTCTTAGTCCTTGGATTTCCTTAAAGCCCGTCTTCGCGAATCTGGCGCAAGAGTGTGGTGCTCTCCATCGGAGAACCGCTCGTTATGAGATCAGCTGCCGGAGCACGTTGCCGCCAATATCCGTCAGTTTGCGGAAGCGGCCGGCGTGCAGGTAAGTCAGCCTGCGGTCATCAAGGCCCATAAGGTCCAGAATCGTGGCGTGCACATCTCGAATCGGGATTGGCTCTTCTACGGCACGAATTCCGAATTCGTCCGTTTGGCCAGCTGTAGTTCCACCTTTCACGTCGCCACCCGCGAGCCACATCACGAGGCCATACTGGTTGTGATCACGTCCGGGCTTCTCGCCCGTCAGATCATTGATAAACGGCGTGCGGCCCATTTCCGAGGCCCACACGACCAGAGTCTCCTCGAGTAGTCCTCGCGCCTTCAAATCCTTAAGCAAAGCCGCGATCGGCTGATCCACCTCAGCCCCGTGCTGCGGCACACGCTCTTTGATATTGCCGTGATCGTCCCAACTGTAACGCCCGATTTCGACCCCGTGAATCAGAAGACTGTAACGGACACCATTCTGAATCAGACGCCGTGCGAGCAGACACTGGCGCCCGAAGCCCTCGGTCACGGGATTGTCGAGGCCGTACATCTTTTGGGTCGCTGCTGTTTCCTTGGAGAGGTCAACGATGCGGGGTGCCTCGGTCTGCATCCGAAATGCGAGCTCATACGCGCTGATTCGCGCTTCCAGTTCGCTCGCACCAGGCCGCTCGTCAAGGTGCCTTTCATTAAGTCGTTTCAAAAGATCGAATTCAAGCCGCTGCTGTTTCCGATCTAGCCCATTCGGCAGACCCAGATCGAGGATCGGCGACCCTTGGGATCGGAATAATGTACCCTGATATGCGGCCGGCAGGTAACCGTTGCCCCACACCACGGATCCATTCACTGGGGACCCGCGCGGGTCCTGAATGACGACGTAGCCGGGGAGGTTCTGATTCAGGCTGCCAAGTCCGTACGTGACCCAAGACCCCACCGAAGCGCTACCCTGAAGCTGGGAACCCGTAGTCACATGCATGGTTGCGGGTCCGTGATTGTTGTTGTCTACCTTAATGCCGTAGATGAAAGCCATGTCATCGACGCATTTGCTTAGGTGCGGGAACAGACTGGACATGTAGCGACCACACTGACCGAATTGTTTGAACTCAAACGGGCTGGGGATCGCGCGGTGCGGAGCATCCAGAAACCCGGCGATTTCTCCCGAAAGACCGGGAAGCCTGGGTAGCCGGCCTCCCGCGTACTTCTGCAATGCTGGTTTATGATCGAACGTGTCGATTTGGCTGGCTCCACCTCCCATGAATACAAAAATGCAGTGCTTCGCTTTTCGAGAAAAGTGCTGTGGCTTGGCGGCCATCGGATTGTTGGTGACCTCAGTCGAACCAAGTTCTTCGGAGAGGATACCTGCCAGCGCCAGCGCACCGATTCCGTTGCATGCCTGACAGAGGAGTTGTCTACGTGATCTGAACACTGTGGCAGCCTCCTGATTCTCACCCTAATCCAAGTAGATGAACTCGTTCGCATTCAGCAGGACGCGACAGAATCCCGCCAAGGGATTTTCAATCCATTTGCTGCGCAGGAACTCACGCGCGTCAGACTCCTCAGCCTCGGTCGGATCACGCCCGAACGCAACCTCGAATGCGCGGTGGATCTGTTTGATTTGATCGGCGCCCACCTCATGGCGGACGCGCTCCGCGAAATATGGTGCTTCGCTGTTCACAAAATCGCTGTCATACATGGAAAGCGCCTGCAGAGCTGTTATTGAGTTTCGCCGCCGGTCGCACGAACTGTTGAGCACGGGCGCGTCAAACGTTTCGAGGAACGGCACGTACTGGGCGCGCCTCTGGAATATGTAAATGCTCCGCCTACGCGAGTCGTCACTGGTCGACGTTTCCCAGGTATCAATGTTCTGGATTTTTTCATCAAGACCGGCGGGCAAGGGTGGATACACGGGAGGGCCGCCACGCGCAGGATTCAGTCGGCCGCTCACGGCGAGAACGCTATCACGAATCATTTCGCCTTCAAGCCGCAAGCGATTGAAGTGCCAGAGCAGGCGGTTTTCGGGATCGATCTGGGAAGCTTTTGAGTCCACCGTCATCGCTGACTGGCGATAGGTGGCCGAGGTCAGGATCAGGCGGTGCATGGCCTTGATACTCCATTTCTCCTCGACGAAGCGGGTGGCCAGCCAATCCAGCAACTCCGGATGTGTCGGTGGTGTTCCATTTCTTCCGAAGTCGCTTGGGGTGCCGACAATACCTCTTCCGAAGTGATGCTGCCAGATGCGGTTCACCATTACCCGAGCCGTAAGTGGGTTATTAGGGCTGGCGATCCACTTCGCGAGCGTCATGCGACGCCCGCGGGTCGGAAACATTTTGTAGCGGTCGAGCTCGAGAACCGCTGGTTCTGGATTTCCAGTAACGGCGCTCAGGAAACCGGGCTCGACCGGATCGCCCGGATGATCGTATTCTCCGCGAATCAGGACATATGAAGTAGGCACTTCCGGCCCCATGGGTGGCCCGTCGGCATCCCGTAACCCCATGGCTTTGGGCTCAACCCGCTCGATGCGCTTCTTCAAGCGACTGATTTGCTCCGCGATTCGCAGGAAACCTTGTCTTTCCTCGATGGTGAGGATTTCGTTCTTCTTATCGAGACTGGCAGTGTTGTTGCTTTCGACATTGACCGCTGCTTCCAAGTCTTTATCGGTCGCATCCTCAGTTTGTGGCGCGTTCTTCCGCCGCAGCTCGTTGAGCTTAGCAAGCGCCCGCTTTTTGAAGGCGTCAAATTCTTCTTCGGTGGTTTTTAGCTCCTTCTCATATCCCTCGCGCTTCTCAGCGGCCCATTTATTTTCGCCAGGCCTGTAAAATTGGGCGGGCTCGTAACCGCCCGCCCGGCCAGTGTTCTCGATCTGCACGGTTGAGAAAAATGCCTTCATACGATAGAAGTCGCGCGACGAGATGGAATCGTATTTGTGATCGTGGCACTTGGCACAGCCAACAGTCAGACCAAGAAAAACGGCGCCGACCGTTGACGTCATTTCGCTGAGCAGTGAGTCGCGATTTTCCGCGCTGACGGGCGTCCTGTTGAAAGGAGCGAGACGCAGGAAACTGAGAGCTACAGCCTTTTCCGGCTCGGGAGGAGGTGCGGGTACGGCCTGATTGATAACGAAGAACTCGTCGCCCGCAATCTGTTCCTTAATGAACTCGTCGTACGGCTTGTCGTTATTGAAAGCGTCGATGACGTAATCGCGGTAGCGCCACGCATGCGGCCATTCCGGATCGCCTTCGTAGCCGTTGGTATCCGCATACCGGGCTAGGTCGAGCCAATGGCGGCCCCAGCGTTCTCCGTAACGGGTATCTGCAAGAAGGCGGTCTACCAACTTCTCGTAAGCTCCCGGCGCGGGATCGTCGAGAAAAGCTTTGACCTCTTCCGGAGTGGGTGGCAAGCCGATCAAGTCGAAGTAGACACGGCGGATCAGTGTACGCATGCTGGCCGCCGGAGATGGCTTAAGTCTTTTCTCGTCGAGCTTAGCTAGTACAAATTCGTCAATCGTATTGCGCGGCCATACAGTATCGGAAACTGCGGGAGGGGCGGGCTTTGATGGTTTGATGAATGCCCAATATCTTGTTTGTTGAGGCAGCACAGCAGAGATCTCAGGAGCATTCTCGCGTATCCAACTGACGATAGCCGCAAGATCCGTGTTAGGGAGTTGCGCGCCGAAGGGCATTTGTGGTTTGATCTCGCCCTTCAGCATCTGAACAACGATGCTCTCTTCAGGATGGCCAGGCTGCACGGCGGTTCCGTGACGCGCACCGCCGGCGACGAACGATTTCAACGTCGCGACGGAAAAGCCGCTTGTGCGGTTGTGCTCGTCGTGACAGGGTGTGCACCTCGTCTGCAATACGGGATGTACCTTCTCTTCGAAGGTGCCTGCCTCAACGCGATTGCCCATCCCCACGAGGAGATAACAGCATATTGACAAGCTCCTCATTTAGCTGATCCTTGACTCTCCTGGATTATAACCTGCCGCTCTGAGCGCAGCGATCCAAGGAGTGCTTGCGCCGGCGGGGATCGACCGAGCTATCCACCCGCACCGCCCAGCCCCAGCACGACGGCTGCGACGATGAGGAGAGCGATACCTGTTAGCAATAGCTTGAAAGCCCGCCCTCTGACGCCCTCCCATTCGTGTGTCAGAAATCCGCAAACTACGGTGGTGATGATCAGGATGGCATTCCACAAAGACCATCCCAGCGACGGCCCCAGACGTCCAAGACGTTCCGCGCCCCAGCCATAAATGATCACAGAGCCCGTCCATAGAACGGACATGACCCAGGCATGGATCCAATCCATGGGCACGGTGTCCCGATAGAGCTGTGTCCAGCTCTTGCGCTGGAGCATGAGATAAAGGCAATAACCGACGTTCAGAACGCCTCCCGCTGGGAGCGCAACCAGCCAAAGGGCATTCAACCCGTTTTCTTTAGTAGCACCTAGCTGTTGGGCGGTATCGGCGATCGGCTTGCCGAAAGCATAGCTGAAGTTCAACATGCCGGACAGGATACCCGACAGAATGGCGATGGTCAGCCCGGCGGAGAAAGAGATTTTCGGACTCAGGGACTGTACCGTTGTCTTGATTTCTTGCTTGGCTCGGATGTCGCCCGCTACGGCCTGCAACACGACGCCGGCAATGGTGATAACAGTTCCGGCCATAATCAACATCCCGTTTCTTGTCCAAACAAGGTCGGGAGTGAGCACTATCATCGGCACCAGTGCGCCAAGGGCAGTATAAATGCCGGTCATCATGGAGAAGCCGAGCGCCATACCTAGCGCATCCACGCCGAGTCCGAAGAAAACCGAGCCTGCTCCCCATCCCGCGCCATACAACGCCGTCAGCCAGACAACTCGGGCTGGCGACGCAGCGTAGACTGCCGCAAGATGAGGCACTGTGACCCAAGCGGTGATCCACGGCAGAATAAAGAACGCGATAAGGGAGTAGACAAGCCACAGATGCTCCCACTTCCACTTCCGAACGAACTTCATCGGGAGAGGAAAAGCTCCCTGGGTTACTCCTGCTACCAGTATCCATACCAATCCAAATACGTAGCTGCTGCTCATGAGCTCCTTCGTCGGCGAACTCGGCGTATCATATCAAAGCGCGGCCGTTCGGCCAGAAATCATGATACGGTATCAAAATACTGAATCTATGAAGGACCTTGGCAGAACTGGGCAGAATCTTGGGTAGGCAGGCCAGGAAAAGGTGTCGAACAGATCGGATCTCATCCAGCAAAGTGCTATGCTGTCGCCCATTATGATCACCGGGGTTCACTAATCGTGACATCTGCATATGTACGACGCACCGTCAAGCCCACGTCCAGCGTGCGCACAGTTGTCTGCTTGATGTTCGCTTTGAGCGTCATGAGCTACTTCGACCGGACGATTATGTCGATCGCCGGCCCTACTATTATCAGAGAATTCCGTTTGTCCGAAACGGGAATGGGAACAGTGTTCTCCGCCTTCACACTGGGCTATGCACTGCTGATGATACCGGGCGGCCGGTTTGCCGACAGATTTGGTCCTCGCAAGGTACTGACGTTCATGGCATTGGCGTCCGCCTTGTTCACGGCGCTTACCGCGCTCGGCGCTAAACCGGGTCTGGGCGCCCTTGTGGGCATTATTCCTGCTTTGATCATCGTGCGGCTAGGATTTGGCCTGAGTACCGCTCCTCTTTATCCGACCTGCGGCAGAATGAACGCTAACTGGGTACCGTTGACGCAGCGTGCCCGGGTGCAGGGAATCGTCAACGCCGGAGCGGGCCTCGGGGGCGCGGTAGCCCCGATTCTCTTCGCCTGGTTGATAGGCCAAATCGGATGGCGCCTGTCATTCTGTGTCGCCGCTGGTATCACGGCCGCACTGGGCATTGGTTGGTACACGTATACAAGGGATTATCCTGCACACCTTATGTCCAACTCCGGTGCCACGGACCTGACTCGAACGCTTAGAACTGCTCGACTCCCGAGAAATGCCCCATGGCGCATTTTGCTGACCGACTGGAACGTAATCCTTTTGACATGCGGTTACCTTATGGTGGGCTATTTTCAGTACATCTTTTTCTACTGGATCTACTATTATCTGGGCGAAATACGACGGCTCAACGCGACTGAAAGCGCCGCATACACGACCATGCTCTTTTTGACGTTCGGCTCGCTGATGTCCATCGGTGGTTGGATTTCGGACCGTGCAGTCATCCGCTTTGGCCGGAAAAATGGTTATCGGATTGTGGGTGCGGGTGGGCTGGGGCTCAGTGCCGTGCTGCTCTACACAGGCGTCAACGCTCAGCAAACGGCTACGGCGGTTATCCTCATGTCCTTGGCACTTGGATGTTCGGCGGTCTCCGACGTGACGGTCTGGGCCGCGGCGATTGATGTTGCCGGGCAAGAAGTCGGAAGTGTGTGCGGAATCGTGAATGCGGGGGGAAATGTAGGCGGGCTTATCGCTCCCATCATGTCTCCGCTGATCGCAGCCAGCTTCGGCTGGTCCTCCGCGTTGTATTTTGGAAGCATCATGGCAGCCGTTGGTTTCTTGATATGGCTTGGCGTGGATGCAACTCGTGCCATCGATTACTCGATTGAAAAAGCCAGGCCTTTCGCGGCAACGCCCGTTGCCTGAATGCCCTCAGCGTTTTAGGCCTATTGCAATACTCTCAAGCTTTGATATACTCCCAGCCTATTGATGCTCCGAATTCAGCTCGCCACGTAGAAGAAAGTCGAGAAGGACGTGAGTCACCATTTCGACAAGTCGCTGGGGCTTGATACCCGGATCTTACGCCGTGACTTCTTGAACGGGGCCTTGATGGGTTCCGGGGGAGCATTGCTTGGAGGGATGGCTCCAGAAGAGTTCACCGGCATTGGTGACTACCGCGGAGCGAATGGAAATCCGCCTGGTGTGATGCAGGCTGCTCACGCCATACGAGATGGAGCATTCGATTTGCCCCAGTTAGACGCAATCGAAGAGGGCGGTATGACGGATTGCGTCATTGTGGGTGGTGGGATCAGTGGCCTCGCTGCGGCCCTCCTGTTCAAGGCCGAAGCTAAGCCGGGTCAGCGTTGTGTCATCCTTGAAAATCACCGCATTTTCGGTGGCGAGGCCCGCCGTAATGAATTCATAGTCGACGGAAAGCGGTTGCTTGCGCCGCAGGGCGCCAACCAGTTTCACAAGCCCGCACATGGCAATTTCATCGACCAATTTTATGAGCAGATCGCTTTTAACTGGCGGGAGTTTGAATACCAAGCCTGGGGCGGGCCAGGCAGCGAGATCCAACTTAGCCGGACGAGTTACCAGCAGCTTTACACCATGCCGCCGAGTTTCGGATTCCATTTTGGTGCAAACTTCGGTCAACGCCCCGGAGTGTGGGTTGCCGATCCGTGGAAAGACGATCTGCAAAGAACGCCATTTCCGCCTGCCACGCGGACTGAGCTCTTGAAGTGGCGCAAAGAGGGACGAGGTTCTTTCAAACCCCAATCTGAAGAGGACGAGCGAAGGCTAGACGGCATAACGCTGGAAGACCACATGATCGAAGCGGATGGGTTGAGCCGCGAAACGATTCGCCTTTTCTTCTCGCACCTTACGGCACAGGGCCACGGGCTCGGTCCAGATGCGCTTTCAGCTTATTCCAGATATGCACATTCAGTGCGCGGAGAGGACGATTCTCCACAGACGGGCTGGCAAAATACTCCGGGCGGCTTAGCGGAGCTCTCCCGACATATCGTCAAAACGTTAATACCGGAAGCCATTGAAGGCCCACGAACTGCCGAGGCTATTTGCCGGAATGCGGTGAACTTCGATGCGCTCGACAAGCCAGGAAATCCGGTTCGGATCCGGCTCGACTCGACGGCGGTTCGCGTGGAACATGACCGTGAACCGGAAAAGTCGGAGTTCGTTCTGGTGACCTATACCACGGGAGCTAAGATTCGCCGGATCAAGACGCGTACGGTCCTGATGGCAGGAGGCGGGTGGAGTACCCGTCGCACCGTGCGCGACCTGCCCTCCCAGCACCGGAAAGCCTATGAACATTTCTATTATTCGGCCGCGCTAGTTGCCAATGTCGCCGTGCGCAACTGGAAGTTTCTTTATGATCTGGGGATCTCAGGCGGGCGATGGTTCGGAGGGCTTGGCTCGTGGACCGAGGTGCGCAAAGTTGCGACCTTCGGTGCGGCCACGCAAACCATCGGGCCGAATTCGCCGACCGTTCTCACTCTTTACGTACCCCTGTTCTATCCCGGCCTGCCTACCGCCGATCAGGGACACAAGGGGAGGATGGAGCTCATTTCGACTCCGTTTAAGACTTACGAACAGCAGATCCGGGAACAATTTGTTGAGATGTTTTCGCGCTCCGGTTTCGACCCACGTCGGGATATTGCCGGCCTGATTTTGAACCGTTGGGGCCATGCATTCGTGAATCCGGGGCCCGGCTTCTATTTCGGGAACGGTGGGGAACCGGCTCCGCCCGAAGTCTTACGCCGGGCGCCGTTTGGGCGAATCGCATTCGCGCATTGTGACCTGACTGGATTTCCATTCCATCCGCACTCCATTCAGGAAGGCCAGCGGGGCATGCGCCAGCTGATTTCGTTACTTGACCGTGCCAGCTCGCGCTAGCGGCTTGAAATCAAAGACCTGATATAAAATTTTGGTATTGACATGCAGACACGGCCGCGGCATAATACCGCGAAAGTATTAGGACAAGCTTCGGAATTCTCGACGCGGGAGGGGATCATATGGCAGGCCGTGCCGGATTTAACTGGGTGTCGTTCACGTTGTTGATTCTGTTATGCGGAGTTTTCGCGACCTCCCTGATGTTCGCCCAACTCTCAACCACCGGTACGATCAGCGGCGTCGTAACGGACTCCAGCGGTGCCGCGGTGCCGCAGGCCGACCTAACCATAACTAATGAAGCAACCAGCGAGACTAGGACAACCGGGACGAATGCCGACGGCTCTTTTTCGGCACCGGCCCTGCCTGCCGGTAGTTACAGCGTAACGGTATCCAAGCAGGGATTTCAGACCACGAAGGCAACCGGTATCCTCGTCCATCCTGCGCTGGTGGCAGCCGTTAATCCAGTGCTGAAGATAGGCGAGGTCTCCACGGCCGTTGAAGTGCAGGCGTTGGCCGTAACAGTTGAAACCACAACGCCAGAAATTTCGGGTGAAATCACTGGCGTCCAAGCGCAAAACCTGCCCCTCAACGGCCGGAACTTCCAAGCTCTCGGGTCATTAATGCCGGGAATTACGAACCTGGCGGTCGGGACAGCTTTGGGGGGCGGCAGTGATCAAGATGGTCAATATATGGCCATAAACGGAATGGGCGCTAGCGGCACCCTGTATTTGATCGATGGTGTCTGGAATATCGATCCAGGCGCGATGTTGAATATCTCCATCACTCCACCACCCGAAGCAATTGATGAAGTTCGCGTCTTGCAGAACAATTTCAGCGTGCAATACAACCTCATGGGCGCAAACGTGGTTATGTTACAGACCAAAAGCGGTACCAGCACGTTCCATGGGACTGCCTTCGAGTTCTTGCGCAATGACGCATTGGATGCACGCAACTTCTTTTCGCCTACCGTTCCATCGCTAAAGCAGAATATTTTTGGCTACAACATTGGTGGTCCTCTCCTGATTCCCAAGCTGGTTGCCAACCGATACAAGACGTTCTTCTTTTGGAGCCAGCAATGGCGAGATCAGAATCTTGCATCGGTGGTTTTAGGTGCTACCCCCACTCCCGACATGCGGAAAGGCCTATTCAGCAATCTCATCAAAGATCCCAGCACAGGCGTACCGTTTCCGCAGATATCTTCCGGCCAATACCAGATTCCACAAAGCTCAATTCAGCCTGGTTCAGTGGCGCTGATGAACGCTTTGATGGAGTTGCCGAACAACCCTGCCGGTGGGTTCCTGAACTACATCAACCTCAACCCGCAGATTAACCGACAGAGAGATGATCAGATCAAGATCGACCACAATATCAACTCCAAACTTAGGCTAATGGGCGAGTTTTTTGACGAGCATCAGAGCCTGGATTTTCCCAATCAGCCGTGGATTAATTCGCCATTCACAACCAATAAGTTTACGGATTTCACGGATAATTACTTGGCTCAGATTCAGTTGACAATGATCTTGAGTCCCTCGATGGTGAATACGATGAGTGTCGCCACGAGTCAGTATGTGGACAACCTCGGTATAAAGGGAATCTGGCAGCGCAGTCAGGTGCCAGACCTTAATGAGACATTGCCTTACAGCGGATTCTTGTCGAATAGGCTTCCCCAGGTCGATTTTGCGGGCGGCTGGCCGTCCATCGGTGTCAATCAAGCTATGCCGCTGATACACTGCAGCGATTTGGAGGACACGCTGACCGACGACTGGAGCTGGCTCCGCGGCAATCACACTCTCCAGGCTGGTGCGACGCTCATGTTCGGCACGAAAAGACAGAACAACTTTTCCCAGAGCAATGGAGACTGGCTATTCACGGGCCAATTCTCTGGAGACCCGATCGCCGATTTCTTGCTTGGAAAGCCGGTCTCACTTACCCAGGCGAGCGGAGAGACGCGACCGTACTCTCAATATCCTTTGGTTTCACCCTATTTTCAGGACCGGTGGAAAGTCAGCAAAAGGCTGACCTTGACTCTGGGCATGCGTCTGTTATTTGAGCCATTACCGCACGCCCAGAAGGACTATGCCACGATCTTCAATCCTGCGACATACGATCCATCAAAGGCTCCGATCGTGAACAATGACGGTACGGTCACCGCCACGCCGAACTACGATCCGGCAAACGGACTTATTACGAATGGCGTAAATGGCATACCTCTTACGTTTTCAAACAAGCACCGATGGTATTGGGCTCCAAACGTCGGATTCGCATGGGATATTTTTGGCAACGGCAAAACGGCACTTCGCGGAGGATATGGTGTTAACTATACTCGAGTGCCCACCGGCGCTGACTGTAGTTATCCGTGCTCGAACAATCCACCACGCGTCCAGACGATCACCTTGATCGATCCGCAGTTCCCCAACGCAACGGGTGGAAAGGTTGCTCCGTTGTCAGCGCCGACACTGCAGAGTGCTAGCCTGGACATTCGAGCATCTCAGATTCACAATTACAGCCTCGGGGTCGAGCATGAGTTTCGTGGAGGGTGGTTCACTTCCCTTGCCTATGCCGGAAATGCGGCGCGCTACCTTTCTGGCTCCGTGAACATCAATCAACCTCCCGCCGCGTCTCCCTTTAACTTCAATCCACAGATCAACAGCGGAACCGTGTTCCCGTACATATATAGTCCCTATCCTGGGTACGCGGCGATTAACACCTTTGTCAATACGAGGCAGGCGGACTGGAACGCTTTGGAGGTAAATGTACGCCACACTGTCGGTAGCCTATTCCTTTCGGCCTCTTACACACTCCAGCATTCTCTAAGCGACATCCGAGGTACTACGTTCTTTAATGGTTCCGGTGGTTTTCAGGATTCATACCACCCGGGTAATGATTATGCCAGTTCCACGTTCAATGCGCCGCATGTGTTTAGTGTTAGCGCAGTTTGGAGCCTACCGTGGTTTCGTGGGGCTCAGGGGTTCAAGCGTATTGCACTCGGCGGGTGGAAATACTCTGATGTCACCAATATTTATGCTGGGTTTAATATGGATCCGCATCTTGCGGTTGCTTTTCAGGGGCTCGCCACCCGCCCCAACCTGGTCGGATCGAGCGTGAGTGGTCCTAAGACTGTCGCAGAGTGGTTCAATACGTCCGCGTTCGCGGCACCGGCACCGGGTTATTTTGGCACAGCCGGCAACGGAATTATCAGAGGACCCGGGCTTATCAATTTCGATATGGCTCTGTTCAAGGAATTCTTGTTAACAGAGCGGCACAGGCTTGAGTTTCGCGCGGACTTATTCAACGTATTCAACCACACGAACTTCAGAAGCGTAGACACAACGTTTGGAGACGGTGCATTCGGCCAGGTCACGAGCGCTGCGGATCCCAGAATCGCAGAGCTATCGCTGCGTTACCAATTCTGATCTGTTACCCGACGAGCCGGCTCGGTAGTACGCGCCGATTGCGGTGGGTCCGGTGCAATATACTCTGTGTGAATGGGTGATTTGGACGACTGGGGACCAGCGATGTGCGTTTACCCGAACGTCCCGGGGCAAAAATTCCGCACGATTCCGGGTTTATGGCTCGTGCTCTGCTTCGCGTTCGCGTGGCCCAGCTCCGCGATGCCGCAAATGAGTTGTCAAGATCGTGCAGATGTCAAGAAACTGATTCAACAGGCTAATGATCCCGCTCTTTCTCGCCAAAGGCAGGAAGGTGCACTCCAGGGCGCCCTTAAGTGGTGTCCGGACGACCCGCAGATTTACAGCGCTCTTTCGGTTCTGTTAATTAAGGACGGCGCGTTCGATGCAGCATTGAGTTGGATCGACCGGGGGTTGCGCCTGGCCCCGCAAAATCCGGGACTTCGGTTCGGTCAAGGTGTGGCGCTGCTGTCTTCGGGGCACGCGGCTGAAGCCCTGGAAGTTCTTAAGCAGTTGAATCCGGATGCGAAGACCGAATTCTATATCGGCATGGCTCACCGGAGGCTTGGGGCTCATGAAGCCGCTCGACAGGCCCTTATGCAAGCATTCGAGTCCGGCTATCAGGATCCATACCTGCTTTATGTCGTAATAGAACAAGACCGCGCACTCGGAAAAAAAAAGGACGGTCTTGAGCATTTTCAGGTCTTGGATCAGAGATTCCCGAACTCTCCGTACTTGCACTTGCTACTTGGAGACGCCTATCTTGATCAGAATCAGCATGCGGAAGCCGAGCGGGAGTACCGTGAAGCGTTGAAGCAGGATCCTTCAATGCCGCTCGTATATTCTAAGTTAGGATTCCTGGAGTTTAGCCAGGCCCGTTATGGCGAGGCGACCGAATTCTTCCGCAAAGATATTGCGGTCAATCCAGATTTCGCCGAGTCGTATCTGTATCTTGGCCTGTGCCTGCGGCGGCTGGGCAAGAACGTCGAAGCTATTGGTGCTTTCGAAAAAGCAATTGCCCGCGACGCTGATTCCTTGAACGCTTACCGGCAGTTGGCCGCGGCGCTGATCCACGAGGGAAAGCTGCCGGAGGCGTTGCGGGTGCTCAACAAGGGCGTCAAGCGGTTTCCTGGCGACGATGCTCTACAGGCACAGCTTGCGCGAGCGCTGACCCGGTCGGGCCGAGCCGACCAGGGTGGCAAAGCAGCCGAACAGGCGCGCCAGATAATGGAACAAAATGCCGCCGGCCGGCAGCATCAGCAGCGGGAATCGTCGGTGGGAAGCTCCCAGGACGTCGTAAAAACGGTGGCAAAGACCCCTCATCTAGGAGAGAGCTCGTCCAGAAGGGCAGGAGATGTCCCCAAAAGCGGCGGGCTCTCGCCCCTTCTGCGTCCGGCGCGCCTGTGTCTGGAAGCTGAGGACGCCGGATGCGCTGAGGCCGCCCTACGTGAAGTTCATGACGAGCAGATTCGGCGCGGTGCGGAATTCCTGGCGATCGAAGCCCAAATTCTGCAACTGCGGGAGAAGTACGCAGATGCGCTGTCGGCCGTAAAAAAGGCGATCGACGCTGATCCGCACCAACCCGGGTTTCTCGTCCTTCAGGGTGAGCTCTACCAAAAAGCCGGCGATCAGATTGCCGCCATCCACTCCTTCCTCGAAGCCGAAAAATTGGGGGAACATTCGCCCTTGCCCGTCTATTCGATCGGTATGAGTTTCTTTGCGTTGGGCTATCATGACGACCTCAAGGATTACTATGAGCGGGCGTCGCGGCATTTCCGGCTTGCGCTAGAAATCGACCCGCAGTTCAGCAAAGCAGAATTTATGTTAGGCGTCATCGACGCCGTCCAAGCCTCGTTGCCGGAGGCGAAGCATCATTTTGAAAGGGCTCTGGAAGTCAACCCAGACAATGCGTACTATCACCTTCACTATGGTGTACTGTTGAACCGGCTTGGTAACGCCGATCAGGCCCTCCAACAATTGCAGCAGGCGAACAAATTACTACCGTCATGCGCACCGATCCATCTGAACCTTGGCAAGATGTATGCCCATCTGGATCGCTTTGCGGATGCCAGATCGGAATTAGAGACCGCCGTGAAGATTAATCCCGGCCTCGCGGAGGCCTTCTATACGCTGGGAAACGTGTATCGACACTTAGGGCTCAACGAAATGTCCCGGAACGCATTTGACAACTTTAAACTGGCAAAGCAGCAAACAAAGGAAATCGACCCAATCGAAGCCTCGATTTCTGTGCACGAATCAACACTGGGAGAGCAGAATCCTTGACACAGAAGTGCATGGCAACATCAGACTGATTCGGGACGAAGCAATCGGCTCTAAGATGAGGACAGATGTATGAAATTCAAATTCTGGGTTGTAGTAACCCTGGCGATCGGGGTGATACAGGCAGGTCAGGCCGCAACCTCCGAGCCACAGGTGACTTTCAGCCACGACGTAGCGCCCATCCTCCTCAAGCGGTGTGTCTCTTGTCATCACCCAAACGATCTTGCTCCCATGTCGTTGCTGACGTATAAGGATGTGCGGCCATGGGCTTCAGCTATTGAAGAGGCGGTCGTCCTTCGCAAGATGCCTCCATGGAAGGCAGATCCTCGTTATGGAACTTGGTCCAACGACGCCAGTTTGACAGATGCGGAAATAAAGACCATCAAACAATGGGCCGAGGGGGCAAAGCTCGAGGGTGACCCTGGTGAGTTACCGCCTCTACCCACATTCTCCACCGATTGGAAACTCGGAAAACCTGATCTCGTGATCTCGATTCCCCAGCACACGCTGGAAGCTAGCGGGCCCGATGAGTACGCAAACGTTATCTTGCCCAGCAACTTCACCGAAGATATGTGGGTTGTGGCCGCCGAACTCAGACCGAGCAACCGAAAGATCGTCCACCACGCACACGTCTTCGTGGTGGAACCTGACGGGCCGAAGCAGGCAGGTGAGCCGAAGGACCCGACCGCGGATTATCGGGACTGGCTCATGATACGGGAGGGAACGTTGTCCTTTGTTCGGCCGGAAGCTCCAGTCATTAATGACGGCTGTGCTGTCGATGACAACGGTTCCTTTCCCGGCCAGAAGCAGAGTGACCTTACCGACCTGATCGCTTCTTACCTTCCCGGCCGTGAGCCAGATACCTTCCCTGACGGGGCCGCCCGGAAGATTCCGGCAGGCGCCAAGCTCAGGTTTGACATCCACTATTCTCGAACCACCCACAAGACCGAAACAGATATGACCAGTGTGGGGTTATACCTGGCCAAAAAGCCGCCGGCTCAGGTTGCCCGTCGTATCGATCCCTCAAACTACATGTTCCAGGTTCCAGCGGGCGCTTCGGAACATGAGGTCACCGAGTGTCACACTTTTCAGAAGGACATGTATATCACTAGCCTCACGCCGCATATGCATTTGCGAGGGAAATCGATGCGATTGGTGGCGACCTATGCTGACGGAAGGACCGAGACGTTGCTGAATGTGCCTCGCTACGACTTCAATTGGCAGATTACCTATCGTGCCGCGCAACCGATTTACATCCCGAAGGGGACACGAATCGCCATCATCTCCCACTTCGACAACTCGCCGAACAATCCTGCTAATCCAGACCCGAGCAAGGCGGTGCGTTGGGGTTCCGCCAGTGAAATGGAAATGATGGACTGTTGGATCGAATATCTGGACGCTTTACCGGTTACCCATGCCGCGGCCGGACTACATTGAAAGGCAGGGGCGCGGGCTAGATACCCGACGTCAGCCCGCCGTCAACTAACAACATCGCACCATTGATAAACTCGGATTCATCGCCGCACAAAAACGCGACAGCATTGGCGACGTCTGCCGGTTGTCCCCGCCTCCGCACCGGGGTGCGGGCAACCAACGCGTCCGACTCCTCGACGGTTGAGCATTCCCATGTAAGGTCGGTGTCGATTTCGCCGGGGAGCACGCAGTTGCAGGTAATACCGTGCGGGCCCAGGTAGATGGCAGCGCACTTCATGAACAAGTTGATTCCGGCTTTGGTTGGGCAATAGTGCGCCTGATAGTTTGATCCCACGATGGAACTCATAGAGCTGACGCTGACAATTCTCCCATTGATCTTGTTGTCGATCATATGGCGGGCCACTGCTCGCGTACACAGAAAAACAGACTTGAGATTTATGGCGAACGTCCGGTCCCAGGTTTCCTCGGTCAGCTCCATCAGATTTCGGGCCGGACAGATCCCGGCATTGTTTACCAAAATGTCAATATGTCCGAACCGCTCGATCACCGACTGCACCATGGCGTCTACTTGACTTTTTTGCGAAACATCAGCGGGGCAGGGCACTCCCTCGCGACCGGTTTCACGGAGCAACGCGAGCGCCTCATCGATAGCTCCTGTGTACTTGCCCGTATCGGCCTGCGGCGAGTAATTAACGGCAACGTGCGCGCCTTCGCGGGCCAGGCGCAGAGCGATGCCGCGTCCGATCCCGCGGGACGCCCCTGTCACAAGGGCGATTTTCCCCTCGAAGCTCATAAGTTTTCTCCTCCCCCTTCTTTCAAGGCTGTGATATCGTATCAATTCGTGGCGAATCGAGCTAGCGCGGCTGTTCAAGTATGAACTACGAGATTCAATTCCTCAAGGTCGGCGAGTCCGACGTGCCGGGTCCTGAAGTCTACTGGATGAGGCAATGGAATACATGGGAGACCCTTTACTTCTACATCGTGGTTGTCCGGGGAGGCGGCAAGACAATCTTGGTCAACACTGGCCCTCCGGCCGACCTCAGCAGGCTCAATCAGGTTTGGGTTTCGGGCTATGGAGAGTCACGTTCCGCTATGCGCCGTGGGGAGGGAGAACTTCCAGAAGAAGCTCTGCGTCGTGCGGGTGTCGATCCCAAGGCTGTGGATCTTGTGTTACTTACGCCCTTGCAGGCCTACGCCACGGGTAATGTCCCTCTGTTTCGCAATGCGACCGTTTGTATTTCAAAAAGGGGCTGGATCGAGGACTTCCATGCACCGCCCTGGCCCATGTCGATGCCGCGCGATTTATGCATCCCGAATGATGTACTCGTCTACCTGGAGACTGAAGCGTGGGAGCATGTTCGGCTAATTGAAGATGACGAAGAGATCCTGCCAGGCATACGAGCGCGGTGGGTGGGTACTCATCACCGATCATCTATGGCATACCTCGTAGAGACGGCATCCGGTATCGTCGCTATTTCCGACTGTTTCTTCAAGTATCCAAATTTCGAGCAGAACATTCCGCTGGGCGTTCAGGAGAGCATGGAGGAGTGCATGCGCAGCTATTCGCTCATTCGCCGGTCAGCGAAGCTCATCGCGCCGCTCTACGATCCCGACGTGCTCCGGAGGCACCCTGGGGGGACGATTCCCTAACTCAGAATTGGTGGAGACATTCATGGTAGGCAGCGACGTAATTGTCGAAAATTCCTCTGAGGCGTGGTTTGAGAAAGCCCGTCTTTATATTCCCGGAGGAGTCAACTCAGGGGCACGTGCCGTGACTCCACCTCTGGTTTGGCGGAACGCGGAAGGCTCTAAAGTTTACGACGTTGCCGGCAAGGAGTATCTGGATTATCACTGCGCCTTCGGCCCCATTGTGCTTGGCCACAACTACCCGGCCGTCAACCAGCGGGTAGCGAATGCGCTGCAGTCCGTTGACCTGATGGGCGTGGGGACAACTGAATCCGAAATCAACCTTGCGGCCAAGCTTTGCGAGCACCTGCCATCCGCGGAGAGGGTCCTGTTATGCATCAGCGGCACCGAAGCCACGTTTAATGCCGTGCGGTTAGCGCGCGCTGCAACGGGGCGTAAAAAGCTGATCAAATTCCAGGGCTGTTTTCATGGATGGCATGACTACCTCTGCATGAATGTGATCAGCCCGGCGGAGAAGCTGGGGCACTACGATCCGTGTTCAGCCGGCATTCCGGAAGAAGTGGCGCGACAAACCATTGTGGTGAAGTTCAATTGCCTCGAGGAGGTGGAAGATACCCTCCGGCGGGAGAAAGATCAGATCGCTGCGATCATTCTCGAGCCAATTGCTCACAACATCGGCTGCGTGCTGCCCAAAGCCGAGTTTCTGAGAGGGCTCCGTGCTTTAGCCGACCTGCACGGCACGGTGCTGATTTTTGACGAAGTGATTACCGGGTTCCGGCACGGCCTCGGTGGATACCAAACGTGCTGTGGTGTGACCCCTGACCTGACCACGCTCGCCAAGAGCATGGCGAATGGTTTTCCGATCGCCGCCCTTTGCGGCAAGCGTGATCTGATGGATCGCTTCGTGACCGCAGGCGGCAACGTGTTTTTCGCCGGAACCTATAACGGTCACCCGACGGGAGTAGCCGCGGCGCTGGCCACCATAGAGGAACTCGAACGAGACGGCGTGTACGAACGGCTCTTCCAAATCGGAGATCTCATGTCGCGAGAACTCGGCGCACTGATTGAACGGTATGCGGTTCGCGCGCACGTGGCACATTTTGGATCAGTCGTGGTCCCATATTTCATGGACTCGCCCGTGGAAAGTTATTCCGACCTCCTGCGGAACAACACGAAGTTGGACCTTCACTTCCGTAAGGAGATGGTGAGCAGAGGAATATTCATGCTTCCGGTGGCACTCAAAAGGAATCATCTAACTGCCAGTCACTCCGCGGAGGATGTGGCACGAACTTTGAATGCGGCGGAGGACGTGTTCCGCTCCATGCCGAAGGGTTGATAAGTGAAGATTACGAATCTTGAGACGATCCTCATCGGTCGTCCGCCCGAGTTTTCTCAAGGGGCCGAGGGCGAGTTCCTGGTTACCCCCTTACACGTTTTTCCCGATTATAAGAAGCTTCTCGGCGAACGTTTCGTCGGCCTGCGGGCGGGGCCCACCTATGCCGTTCTCGTTCGCTTGTGCACGGATGAAGGATTGTGTGGGGTCGGCAGCGTAGGGGTTGGCAATGGGGCGGCCGCTTATGTGCTCGAGCACCACCTCAAGCCCATTGTGGTTGGCGAGAGCCCTTTCGACGTCGAATTGCTGTGGGAGAAAATGTTCCGCGGAACGCTAAACTACGGGCGGAAGGGGCTCGTGGTGGAAGCCATCAGTGCCGTTGATATTGCAATTTGGGACATCCTGGGGAAGGCGGCGAACCAGCCGCTCTTCAACCTGCTGGGTGGCAAGACACGCGACCGTGTTCGTGTTTACGCAAGCCGTTTGTACGCACACCAGGATCTGGACCTGCTGGCAGCGCAAGCGGTGTCGTTCGTGAAACAAGGGTTCACGGCATTGAAGCAACGCTTTGGATTCGGGCCCCGCGATGGCCATGACGGCATGCGCCGCAACCTCCAGTTGATCAAGACTGTGCGCGATGCCGTAGGCCCGGCCATCGAGCTGATGGCGGATGCCTACATGGGGTGGGACGTGACGTACGCGATTCGCATGATCCGGATGCTCGAAGACTCCGGTGTAGACCTGAAGTGGGTGGAGGAGCCCGTAATCCCAGATGACATCGACGGTTACGCACAAATTCGTCGCGCGGTACATACCCCTATCAGTGGTGGTGAACATGAATTCACGCGGTATGGCTATCGCGAGTTAATCCGCAAAGAAGCGGTGGATATCCTGCAACCGGATGTGAACCGAGTAGGCGGCATCACCGAGTCAAGGAAAATATGGGCGATGGCGGCTGCGTACGATCTGCCTGTGATTCCCCACGCGGGCCAATTGCATAACTACCATATGGTAATGGCTCACCTGAACTCGCCGATGGCGGAATACTTTCCCGCACCTACCGAAGGCGGGGCGCCCGACGACGACACCCTATTCTGGGAACTCTTTATTGGTGAGCCGCGCGCCGATGGTGGATTTGTGCGTCTACCTGAGAAACCAGGGATAGGGCTCGAATTCAACGAAGAAAACATTCGCCGGTGGCGAATCGGCTGAACCGCCCGATCACCAGATCCTGCAAGTAAAGGCCGCTAGCGGATTCCAGAACAAACCGAAATTACTGGCCAGCCGGCGGCGGTCACACTATCAGAATATTGCCGCCATCCATCGAAATGTTGAGACGATGCGGATGCGAGCGCACCACTCTCCAAGCGGAAAACGCAGAGGATTGGCCACAGAAAGGCGTTGTTTCGCTTTACGAGACTGTGAATATTATGATACCGTATCAATGCCATGATTATGGGGCCGCAGTCGAGTGACTTCCATGACCGCGCAAAGAAGGAACGCGCATGAACGTCTTCTATGAGCAGGATGCTAGTCTGGAGCCGCTGAAAGGAAGAACTGTCGCGGTGATCGGCTATGGAAATCAAGGCCGTGCACAGGCGCTCAATTTGCGTGACAGTGGCGTATCCGTCGTGGTGGGAAACGTGGAAGACGCCTACGCCGAGCGCGCGCGGCAGGACCAATTCCAAACGCTGGCGATTCCGGAGGCCGTGAGGCAAGGGGACATCATTATGATTCTCATCCCCGACGAAGTGCAGCCCCAGGTCTACGAAACTTTCATTGCCCCTCACTTACGTGAATCTGCCACCCTATCCTTCGCCAGTGGGTACAACATTCATTTTGGACTGATCCGACCGCCTGAGGGTTCGGACGCGATTATGGTAGCCCCTCGGACCATCGGCCGTGAGGTTCGGGCGTCATTCGAACGCGGTTCCGGTGTCAATGCCGACGTGGACGTCTGGCGGGACGCCAGCGGAAGAGCCTGGCCGGTAACTTTGGCGCTGGCTAAGGGAATTGGTTGCACACGGGCAGGCGCCTTTAAAACGACCGTTGCGGTGGAATCGGAACTTGACTTGTTTTCTGAGCAAGCCCTGTGGCCGGCAATCATCGATTGCCTCATTACAGCTTATGAAGTGCTGGTTTCGCATGGGTATCCCGAAGAAGCTGTGGCACTGGAACTTTACGCCTCGGGGGAACCCGCCGACATCTTTCGTGCAATGGCACAGACCGGAATCTTCAAGCAGATGATGTTTCACTCGCCGACCGCCCAATACGGCGTGATGTCCCGCAGGAAGGATGCCGTAGGAAGCAACGACCAGTTAAGACGCCGGATGGAATCGGCATTGGCGCACATTCGCAACGGTGGTTTCGCGGGAGAGTGGACGACGGAGCAGCGGGATGGCTATCCGAACTTCAATCGTCTCCGAGGCGAACTTCTCCAGCATCCGCTGAACCAGGCGGATAGCCTCGTCCGACGTTTGCTGGGGAATTCCAATAACTCTGGCACATAATCGGTGAGCAGGCGCCCCGTTTTGGTACGCGTAGTCAGGAGGCCAATCATTCATGCAGCGTCGTGATTTCATCAAACAGGTTGGTGCTTATCCGCTGGCCTTGCGCGGTGCTGCTGCCGCTCAGCGGTCCACGGAATTTCAGAAACAGGGACAACGCCACGCGCTCGATCTTTCCGGTCCATGGGAGTTGCGCATGGATCGGAGCAACCAGGGGATTAAGCTCAAGTGGTTCGCAAGCGACCCTGCAAAGTCGGAAGTGCCCGTAATCCCCATTGAAGTGCCCTCCATATGGCAGCAGTACATCGATGCCGACGGTGGCATTGCATGGTACGCAAAGACCTTCTCTGTACCGAAGGAATTTCTCGGACGGGCGCTGCGCCTGAGATTTGATGCCGTGGATTACCGTGCACGCGTGTGGTTGAATGGCCAGGAACTCGGGGGCCACGAGGGCGGATTTACTCCTTTCGAGTTTGACATCAGCGAAATCGCGCGTTCCGGCACAAACCGGCTGGCTGTGCGAGTGTCCGATGCTGCCCGAATTTTCATGAAGTACTACTGTGGCCTTCCCGGATGGGAGCGACCTTCATGGGAGCAGATCGACGGCATCGATTTCGAGCACATTCCCGCTGGCTTCCAGGACTGGCGCGAGGGGTTCAATCATTCCGGAATCTGGCAGCCGGTGACCGTTGTCGTAAACGACCCGGTTTACGTGGCCGACGCATTCATTCTCCCGAAACTCGCGTCCGGATCGATTGAAGTCCGTCTGGAAGTCGTCAACAGGATGGGGAAGCCCATCGACGCCCGAGTCGCAGTGGACATTCGGCCCTGGAAGGGAGACACGGGTACTGCCGGTGGCAGCGATCGTTCCGTGCGCCTGATGCCAGGCTCCAATGCAATGATCATTCCGGTGGAGGTGCGCCAGGCCCACATGTGGTCGCCGGGCGATCCGTTCTTATATCTTGCGGAAATCAGCTTATTCGAAAGCAATCAGCGTCGCGATGACACGACTGTGCGCTTTGGAATGCGAGAACTGACGGTCGGCGCCGACGGATTTTTCCAACTCAACGGAAAGAGGATATTCCTCAAGGGCGCGCATTACCAGAGCACCGAGCCCCTGACACTTGCGTTCCCGCACGATGCCGAGATGGCTCGACGCGTGATCGAAGTCGCCAAAGAAGGCGGCTTCAACTTCATGCGCCATCAGGGCCGGCCGATTGTACACACCATCTTGGACGCCGCTGACGAGTTGGGCATTCTACTGCAGTCCGAGCCGGCAGTGAGCCGTATGCCCGACCACCCGCGTATGGAGGAACTCGCGCTGCGTGAGACCCGTGAACTGATTCTGCGCGACCGTAACCGCCCGTCTATCGGCATCTGGAACATGGTCAATGAACAGGCCGCCGGGATGAAAGTCGTACAGAAGATGGCCCTGGTGACGCGCGAACTCGACCCGACCCGCGTCATCACGGAGTCTGCTGGTGGTCCTTCACATTTCTATCGGCCCTATACTACCGAAGGCGTTTCGTACGTGACGGAGCACGGATATCAAAACGCTCCGCTCTCTGAGCCAGTATTGCAATACTGGAGAAAACGCGGCATTGAGGGACAGTTGTATTTCGTCACCGAGTTTGGCTTCGGTGCTCTAGAAGATATTGACGCGGTGCTGGAGAAGTACGGCCCGAATCCGACTACTTACATGGAGGATTACCGTGGGTTCGTGGAGCAGAAAAAGCAGATGGAATACGCATTCCATCACACCGGCGCCCATGAAGTCTTCACGGACCTTGCCGCCCTACGTGAAGCGGCGCAAACACTGCAAGCCAATGCCCACAAGTTCACCGTAGAATCATTTCGTTCGAATCCGCGGATGGGCGGATTCAACGTGGTTCAGTTGTTCGACTCCAACGCCAACGAGGTGGACGGATTGGTGGACTTCTGGCGCAACAAGCGTAAAAAGTCCTTTCACATGTTTCAGCAACTCAACCAGCCGTTGCAGCTTATCGTCCAGTTCAGCCCATTCAACCCCAAGGCAGGGCGTGAAATCCAAGTGGACGTTACCCTGGTCAACGAAGATCGCATTTCAGGCGCCAGAACGCTGGTGTTGCGCGCCGTGGGCCCGTCTGGAAACGAGTTGTTTTCGCGAACGGAATCGATAGAAGCACTCCCTTGGGTCACCCGGCTTTTCAGCGGCAAGATTCCGGCGGGCCGGGAATCGGGAAAGATCACGCTAGAAGCAGAGCTGCGCGAAGGATCTCAGGCGGTTTTGAAGAAGTCTGAACAATTGACGGTATATCACCCAAGGGACTTCGCTTGGCCCTCCGACGGGTTTGCTCTGTTCGATCCGCAGCATCGCTGGCCTGAAGTTAAAGGTCAAACGAGCGTTCAAGTTCGGGAATACGATCCGGAAACCGAGAGACCGCAACTCGTCGTCGTAACTGAATTCTCGGGACTCTGGCGTGAGCCCACCGAGTTCTCCAAAATGGTCCGGCTCATGGATCAGGTGCGCCGCGGTTCGACGGTACTGTTTCTCGGAATTCCATCCGACGGCGGGCCGGTGTTTCGGCAGCGCAGCGGAGGCGGCATCTTCAACTTCAGTTCATTGACGCTGACTGCGCTTCTAGGCTTCACTCTCGGCATTGATGGCGAGGGCGATGCATGGGGTGCGTACTCCGGTCCGTACGGGTGGGCCGCTGGAAACACAACGTCCGGTTGCCCCGTCACAAGCCACGCCGTATTCCAAGGCCTGCCTGGCCCCGGTTTGATGGACTGGCAGTACGGCAACATTATGACTGGCCGTGTTCCAGTGCCTTACCGAATGTCCTCGGAAAAAACCGGGCCAGCGATGCCTATCGTGCCGCTCGAAAGCGGAAAGGTGGCATTCTGTGCGTTTGAGATTCTAGACAACATCGCGGATGACGGGCTGGCCGAAAAGCTCTTCTCGAATCTGGTAGGTCATCTTCACCGGCAGCTACCCAGCCAGTTGCGCGCGAGGTCAAGTCGCGAGGAAGAGACTATGCGATTCCACCAGCGCCAGATCCAGGACTACTATGACAAGTTCCTCGGCCAGCCGCAAAAAAGTTAGAACGGCCAGTGCGACAATCTTCAGGCCAGGCGGAACGAGGTCAGGCCGCCATCGATCACCATCGCCGACCCAGTAACAATCGAAGACTCGTCCGATGCCAGAAACAATACGGCGTTAGCCACTTCGTCCACCTCGGAAATCCTGTTTAGGGCGTGCAGCCGGTTAACCTTCTCCCAACTCAGGTTTGGATCGACGCCTGAGTCGATCCACTTCTCCACCAGGGGTGTCCTCGTGTACGTCGGACAGATGCAGTTCACGCGAATATTGTCTTTGCCGTAGTCGGTGGCGATGCTGCGCGTGAGCCCGATGATAGCTCCTTTGGTAGCGCAATAGGTGGCTAGGCAGGGTTCAGCCAGCAGCCCGTTGGCGGACGACGTCAGGATAATGCTCCCTTTTCCCCTCTTTTGCATCTCAGGTATGCAGTACTTGCACGCCAGGTACATGCTCTTCAGGTTGACATTCATTACCTGGTCCCACTCCTCTTCCGAGACATCCACCACCGTGTTTCCAATCACCACCCCAACGTTGCTGAATAGGACGTCCACTCCGCCGTAAGTATTGACCGCCTGACTCACGAGGTTCTTCACCTGGTCTGATTGCGTCACATCCGTTCGGAGAAAGATGCTTTCGCCTCCGCCAGCGCGGATCTCGTCCGCTGTTTTCTTGCCTCCTTCGGCGTCGATGTCTCCACCAGCCACCTTGGCACCCTCCTTCGCCAAGAGCTTGGCGGCCCCACGACCTATGCCTGATGCTGTTCCGGTTACGACTGCCACTTTGTCCTTGAGGCGCATGTTTGTCTCCCAATCAGGAATCACTGCGGGTGCTTGTCGTCTGGAAAATGGCTTTCAAACCACCGGATACTGCGATCCATGCTATCCACCGAATGTCGGACTTCTCTAATCCCGTGGCCTTCGCGAGGGTAGCGGACCATCACGGTTTCGACGCCGACATCCTTGAGGGCGATGTAAAACTGCTCGGTTTCCGCGATTGGTACGTCGCTATCGTTTTCCCCGTGCATCAACAGCATCGGGGTTCTGGCACCGGCTATGAAGCGGATCGGAGCGCTCTTCCACAGGCGGTCCATCAGGTCCTGCTGATGCGGCTGGAGTCCATAAGCCATGTGCGCATATTGATTGTTGTTGGTGCGGTAGTTATACGTGATGGGATTCGTAATGCCCGCGGTGGAGACGGCCGCCCGGAACTCACCGGTCTGCGTAATGATAAGGGCGCAAATCTCCCCGCCGTAGCTGACTCCCTCTACGCCGAGCCGCTCGCGATCCAGCCAAAGGTAGCGTCGCAGCGCTGCGCTGGTTCCGTAGAGCACATCCTGGGCTTCGTTGCCGTGCTGCTCTCCGAAAATGCCGTCGGCGAACTTCTGCCCGTAACCCGTCGATCCCCTGTAATTCACCATCAGCGTGGCCCAGCCGCGGCCGGCGTATACCTGATTGTGAAATTGAAACGCCGGGCCCTGCTGTCCGTGTGGTCCTCCGTGAATGCTGACGATCAGCGGATAGATTGCATTCTCTTTGCGGACCACCGGTTTCGTCAGGAAGGCTTCAACTTCGTAAGCGTGATCATGGCTCGTAAACGTGAAGCTCTCCACGTCTCCGAGCAACTTGTCTCCGAGGACTTCGGCATTCAGCGAGGTCAACATCAGGGGTTGCTGCCGCGGAGATTGCACGTAAAGTTCAGCCAAGTCTGAGGTGCCGGCGAAACTGTACGCCAGCTTGCCGCCCTTGCCGATCGACCAGTTTTCCACGGCGCCAATGTCGCCGACAACAAGCTCGGCCGGACCGCCAGACGCTGGCTGCCGGTAAAGGTGAATGCTGCCGCGCTCCTGAACCGTAAAGCAAATAAATGTGCCTTCCGGGTTCCACACCGGCTCGCCCTGCCTGTTGTCAATGGAAGCGGTCAACTCGCGCACATTCTTACCGGATGCGTTCATGGTCCAAACGTGCATGTCTTCCATGACCGCGTCCAGGTAAGTGATGCCGCGGCGAGTCGCTTGAAACACGATGGTGCGCCCGTCAGGGGACCAGCGTGGCCGGTATTCGGAACTCTCCGTCGCCGTCAGCTGGCGGAGACCTCCGTTGGCCGCGTTCACGGTGAAGATGTCATTGTTGAAAAAGCGATCCGGATCTCGCTCACGATTCGAAACGAAAAGAATTTCTTCATCACGCGGCGACCAATCGATCGAGTGGTCGTGAAACGGGCCCTCCGTCAACTGACGCACTTGCCCGACGGCAAGGTCCGCCACAAAGATGTGTAAACGCCGGTTATCGCTGAAGGGATTGAGGCCCTCGCCCGCATCCGGCCTGTAAAGGTAGCGCGTAATTACCATTGGGTCGCCGGACGCATCCGCGGTTTCAGGTCCGGGAACGGCGGAAAGAAACGCGATCCGCTTGCTGTCCGGGGACCAAGCCAGCCGCTTTCCTGTTTCCGACATACGGCTGTTCGTGGATTCGATCGACGCTATAAACTGAACCCCGGTGCCGTCGGGCCTAGCAATTAATAGCCCCGATCTCCCGCCGGCGCGGCCCTCATAAGCCAGCCATTGGCCATCGGGCGACCACGTCGGGTTGCCGCTAGGATCCTTGTCTGAGCCTAACCCGGTTGTCGCGTCGCTTCGCAGATCTCTGACGTATAAACGGGCGTACGGCCGGCCCGGGCCGTCGTGATAGATAACCGTATAGGCCACGCGATTGCCATCGGGTGAAAGGGCCACCTCGGCGACAGAGCGCAGCCTAACCAAGTCAGAGCTTTCAAGCGGCCGTTTGGCCGCAGCGTAGCCGCAAATGCTGGTGCCTAGCCCCAGCACGGCCGCCGCAACGGCCCGGGCACACTTCATACGGAGACGATTTCCTTGATGACGTTTCCGCCGATGTCAGTCAGCTTTTTGAGGCGACCTTGGTTGAGATAGGTGAGCTGATTCTGGTCCAGGCCCATTAAGCGGAGAATTGTGGCGTGGAGGTCGCGCATGTGGATGATCTCGCCTGCTGCGCGCGTGCCAAAATCATCGGTCTGGCCGTATGACGTGCCGCCGCGAACGTCGCCGCCGGCCATCCACATCACCAGACCGTACTGATTGTGGTCGCGCCCTGGTTTGTCGGTCACCAGGTTGTTATCGAAAGGAGTGCGGCCCATCTCGGATGCCCACACGACCAGCGTCTCGTCCAGAAGTCCTCGCGATTTGAGGTCCTTTAGCAGGCCGGCGATAGGCTGATCCACTTCGCGGCAATGCAGCGGCAAACGGGTCTTGATGTCGCCATGATCGTCCCAAGGCTTGGTTGAGCCGTGCATGACCATTACGAAGCGCACTCCCCGCTCCACCATTCGGCGCGCCATCAAGCATTGCTTCCCCATGGTCTTCGCTACCGGATCATTCAAGCCGTACAACTCACGCGTGGCACTGCTCTCACGACTAAGGTCGATGAGTTCCGGTGCCTCTGTTTGCATCCGGAATGCTACCTCGTAGGCCGCGATGCGAGCTTCCAGATCGCTTGTCAAAGTGCGCTCATGGGCGTGTTTCTCATTGAGCCAGCGGAGCAGATCCAGTTCAGCGCGCTGCTCTTGCGGAGTTATTCCAGGCCGGGGCTTAAGGTCCACGACAGGTACGGGGGTCGTGGTGCGGAAAAGCGTTCCCTGGTATGCCGCCGGCAGATAACCGTTGCTCCATATCGCGGCGCCACCAATCGCGGGTGACCCCGAACCCAGCACCACGAAGCCCGGCAGATTCTGGTTCTCGGTGCCAAGCCCGTATGTCATCCAGGCTCCCACTGACGGGCTCCCGGGAAATATGCTACCCGTCAGCGCGTGGTAGACGGCGGGCGGGTGATTATTGTTTTCGACCTTAATCCCGTAGACGAACGCCATGTCATCCACGCAGTCCGCAAGGCGAGGCATCACATCACTCACCCACCGTCCGGATTGTCCGTGCTGTCGGAACGGTGCTACTGGCGGAATCACCCGGTTCGGCGCAGCGGCAAACGTGGCCACCTCCCCCACCGCTCCTTCGACCTTCGGCATTTGTTTGCCTGCATAGCGTTCGAGAGCCGGCTTGTATTCGAATGTATCCATCTGGCTGACGCCACCCTCCAGGAAAAGGAAAATGCAACGCTTCGCCTTTGCAGCCAACTGCTGCACCTTGGGTGACAGTGGCTGTTGTGGGGATACTGTCGCGCCGCGGAGATCGGAGGAAAGCAGGTCGAGGCACGCTAAACCTCCCAGCCCCAGATACGAACCGAACAGCACGTCCCTACGCGATAAACTCGTCCTGCGCGTCTCCATCGGAACCTCCGCTACTCTACGTACATCAGCTCGTTCGAGTTCAGCACCACCCGGCACAGGGCTTCGAGTGAGCCGTTGAAGCCCCCCATTCGCGCCAATTCGTCCGTAGCTGGCGTGCGGTTGAATACAATTTCAAATAAGCGCTTGACCTGCGCCTGGCGATCCTCGCCGGCATCCCGCTTCACGCGCGCTGCCAGGAACACGGCTTCCTCGTTTACCAGGGAGCCGTTCATCAGCGTGAGGGCCTGCAACGGTGTCGTCGTGACACTTCGCACAGGACATGTATCGTTGAAAACGGTCGCGTCAAACGTCGCCATCATCGGCACGGGAAGCGAACGGCGCTGGAATATGTACACTGAGCGGCGACGGGCGTCTTCTTCCCTCTCGTTCGTCTCCCACTGCAGACCGCCAGCAGGAACAGGCTTGGCTAAATCGGAGAGTTCTTCGGGCAGGGGCGGGAAAACACTGGGTCCGCCCCGCTCCAGGTTGAGACGGCCACTCAGGAAAAGGATGGTGTCGCGAACCGCCTCCGCCTCAAGCCGCTGACGCGAAAAGTGCCAGAGCAGGCGGTTATCCGGATCAATCTTGGTAGCCGCTGTCGCACACTCCCGATTGTCGGCTGATTGTCGCCACGTGTTTGACGTCAGGATCATGCGATGGATCGCCTTCATGCTCCAGCCCTTCTCGATGAAGCGGTTAGCCAGCCAGTCCAGCAGCTCCGGATGCGTCGGCCGTTCGCCATTTCGGCCAAAGTCGTTGGGGGTACCGACGATTCCGCGGCCGAAATGGTGTTGCCAGATCCGATTCACCATCACGCGCGCGGTGAGCGGATTGTCCGGGCTTGCGATCCACCGTGCCAGGGTGATCCGGCGACCTCGCGTCGGAAACTGCCGGTACCGGTCGCTTTCAATCACGGCGGGTCCGGAGTTACCGGTTATTGCGCTTGGGAACCCCGGTTCAACCGCTTCCCCTGGTTGCCGGAAATCTCCGCGGATCAAGATGTGGGTTTTGGGCAATGGTGGCCCGATCGGCGGGCCAGCCACGTTTGTAACTGCGAACGCGATCGGCTTCCATCGCGCCAGCCGCCGTTGCATCACTTCAATCTGATCCGTAAGCTTTTGCCATTTCTCTGCTTCTTCTGTGGAGAAATACTTGAGCTCCCTGCCATCGACCGGCATTACCCCGCGAACATCCTCCACCGTCAGTTGCTGGAAGCGCTCCAGTGGATCCACGATCTTGTTGGCGTATCCTGCGCGCAGTTTTTCGAGCAGAATCTTCTCGTTGGCATCCAGAGGCTGCTTCTCATCCGTATCACCCGTGCGGTCGAAATCAGCCTGCAACTCAGCGTGCCTTTCGTTCTCGGCGATGGTAAAGATCTTCTGTTCTTTCTTGCGCAGCTCGAGACGCAAATCCTGCACATCAAGATTGCGCCCGGCGGCCTCCTTGATTTTGAGCGAAATGAACTTTTCAAGGAGTGCCTTTTCACACTCGTCGAGTGCCTTACGCTCCGGACCGTCCTTCAGACGGTCGGTGTAGTAGCGGATCTTGGCCTCGGCTTTCTCACGAAGCGTCGGATCCTCATAGGGTGCGTCCACATCGCTTACATAAATCGAGTTAAAGAACGCCTGGAAACGGTAGAAGTCCTTACTGGGGATGGGGTCATATTTATGGTCATGGCATTGGGCACAGCCTAGGCTCATTCCCAGGAACACGGAGGCCGTCGTGGCGGTTACCTCATTTAGATATACCTGCCGCTGTTGCTCGGAAACGAAATCTTCGACGTCCCAGGGTGCCATTCGCAGGAATCCGAGCGGAACATAATTCCGAACGTCCGGTTCGTAGCTGCTGCGGGTCTTGCTGTGCTCGTCTCCGCCGCCTATCTGCACCAACGCGAAATGGTTGTAGGGCATGTCGGAATTGAAGGCGTTAATCACCCAGTCCCTATAACGCCACGGATTGCCGCCAATCTTGGAAAGACTCAGAATCACTCTCGAGCGGCCCAGTTGCACGTCGCCCTCTAGGCCTTCTGTTTCGGAGTAGCGTACGAGATCCAGCCAGTGACGGCCCCAGCGCTCGCCATACCGCGGGTCGGCTAATAGGCGGTCGACCAACTTCTCGAAAGCCTCTGCAGAGGAATCGTTCAAAAACGCGTTCATCTCGTCGGGGGACGGAGGCATGCCGACGAGATCGAAATAAAGTCTCCGGGCAAGAGTGGTCTTCGAGGCCGGGGAGGCGGGCTCCAGGCCTTTGGATTCCAGCTTTTCGAGCACGAAAGCGTCGATTGGATTCTGTACCCACGTCCCGTTCTTGACTAGGGGGATTTTCGTATCCGCTGGTTTATGATACGGCCACGCCCGCGCCTGCTCATTCGCCTCGGCTGCGGCTTCAGGAGGCAGATTTCGTACCCATTCTTCAATCCGGGCAATGTCAGCGTCGGCTAAGACCCTGCCTAACGGCATCCGCGGACTGAGGCGTCCCTGAAGGATTTGCACGAGCACACTTTGTTCCGGGTGGCCCGGCTGCACCGCTTTTCCATGCCGGTTTCCCCCATCCACAACAGACCCCAAATTGCCTATTGAGAATCCACTAGTGCGGCTGCTCTCCGCATGGCATGGCAAGCAGTTAGCCGCCAGTATCGGTTTGACGTCGTGATCAAAATCGGGGGGGCTGGTAGCGCCCAACCAGGTACTCGCTAGGAGAAACGCTATTGCGACGATAATTACATTGTTTGGCACTGCCGCTCGCCCGTGGAAAGAAGCGTATCACTACGGTGATGATCGCGTCAATATGCTGATGGGCATGGTGGCGTCAAGCTTGATGTTCCTACCGCGGAACTTGCTCGGCTGCCTGATCTGGTTGGTGATGGCCCAACCGCTGAGAGATCTGCCCGGCGTAATTGCGGACCATTTTCCCTATAGCGTCGATGCGGCTGAACTCGATCTGAGACAAGCTTCCTGCAACTCCGAGGCTGGCGACAACCTTGCCTGGCTCATTGAAGATTGCAGAAGCGACACCGCGGCCTTCGCGCTCATCTTCCGCGTCGTCTACCGCATAGCCACGCTCCGCGGACTGCCGCAGCTCCGCGATCAGCGAATCGAGCGAAGTTATAGTTCTCTCCGTCCGGCGGATCATGGTTTTGGGTTGGCAGATTCTTCGTACTTCCTTCTCCGGTAGGTGCATTAGCAGCGCCTTGCCCACCGCTGTGCAGTGGGCACTGTTGCGCTTCCCAATCCATGTAAAAAGCCGGATAAAACCCTTCGGTTCCACTTTCTCAATGTAAACGGCTTCATCGCGTTCTAGTATGGCTAGGTGAATCGTGAGACCACTCAGCTCCGTGAGATCCTCCATAACCGGCCTTGCGATAGTTCGCAAATCAAGCATGTGACGCGCTGCGTTGCTTTCACGGAAGCTGAGCGCCTTGTGGCCCAGCCGGTACTTCTTCGAATCATCGCTTCGCTCTGCGTAGCCACATTCCCGCATAGTTTCCAATAGGTAAAACGCAGTACTATACGGGATCTCGTGCGTCTGGCTGACTTCTTGAACGGTCAGCCCAAAACTTGTGTGGTTCAGCGTATCCAGGATCGCAAAGGCACGTTTGAGAGCTGGGACTTGATATTTTTTGAAGCTTGGAGCCCGGCTGATCGGCATATCGGCCTAAAGAGGCTTATATTGTATCCCGCCGCCATCACGCCCGGATAAATTCCGGTAGCAGGCATATTATTTCGGTGTGCCACTACCTTCTACAATTCTGTGATAACGGTTCGGCGCCAAGGCCAGAAACTGCTCCACCGCACCGTTGGGCCAGCGCACCTCCACGGCAACATGTTTGGAGGAGGGCCAACCATTCAGACCAAACACTACCCGCTTGTCGTGTGACGAAAGATAACTGGATCCGCTCGTGATCCATCGGACGAGCTGCCGTGTACCTGTGTGGACTGTGACCCTGGCGCCGATCGCATCGCGATTACTCCGTGTACCCTCGAGTTGGATTCCCACCCACGCGTTCTTGCCGTAAAGGTTATTCTTGAGAAGGACCGGCCGGTCGTTAAGGCAGGTAAATATGGCATCCATTGCGCCATCGTTGTTGTAGTCCCCTACCGCTAGACCTCTTGCCCTGTACCTTTCTTGAAATACAGAGCCGCCGATGTCTCTCAGGTTCTCGAAAACGCCCGTTCCTTTGTTCCCTAGCAGCAATGGCGGCTCCTCATATGTAATGTTGGCGCGGGCGGTTTCGATAACTGGATTCACATGGCCGTTGACAATCAGCAGATCCAGGCTCCCATCGTTGTCGAAATCCAGGAACTGGACTCCCCAACCGACAAAAAGGCGCGTCAATCGGGCCAGGCCGGACTCGACGGTTTTCTCCTCGAAAGGGAATGAGCGTAGATTTAGATACAGCGAGTGGCTCTCATCGTTAAAGTTGGTCACGACGAAATCCGGCCGGCCGTCACCGTTTACGTCGCCGGCATCCACTCCCATGCCCGCCCTCGCAGTCCCGTCCATGGCCAGTGCTACCTCGGCGTCCAGAGCAGCATCTTCGAACGTTCCGTTGTGCTTGTTCAACAGCAGCAGATTTGAAGACGCGTCTCGCGCCACGAATAGATCCGTCCAACCGTCATCATTCACATCGACCGCGACCACGCCAAGGGCACGGCCTCGGATTTTGCCAATGCCCGACCGTTCGGTTACGTCCGTGAATGTTCCGTCGCCGTTGTTGTGAAATAGAGCGGAAACGTCACCGTCATAAGCGGTCTGTGCGCAGTACGTGTTAACACCCTTGTATTTGCACTGCTTCCGATCCTTGAAGGAGAATTTGGCGTAGTTACAGACAAACAAATCCAGTTTGCCATCACGATCGTAGTCCAACCACGCGGCGCTTGCGGCCCATCTGCCGCCATTGCGCAACCCAGATTTCTCCGTGACATCTGTGAAAGTGTTATCCCCGTTGTTGTGGAATAACGCGATGCCTGGATAGCCCGTGATGAGCAGGTCTTGAAAGCCATCGTTGTCGAAGTCCGCGACGGCGATACCCATGCCATAGAACGGAATTCGGTCGACGCCAGCCTTTGCAGCGATTTCCTCAAACTTGCCGTTGCCGAGATTGCGATAGAGCGCGTTGCGGGGGGCTAGCGAAGGTTTGTTTCCGGGTGTTTCACCGCCCGTTACGAGGAAGATGTCGAGCCAGCCATCATTATCGAGATCGGCGAAAGCAACACCGCCGCCCATGGCCTCAACCAGATACCGATCATCGGATTCGCCATTGAAATGCCGCCAGGAAATACCAGCGCTTTCCGTTACGTCCGAGAAGACATCCGAAAACGCATGCACTTCATTCTTGCCGCCACGTAGAACAAGCCCTGCGATCGCTAGAATTCCGATAGCGACAGCAACAATCGCGCGCACGCAAATAAAGCCCTCACATAGGCTACCATCCGGCTAGAACGTCGCTATCGGATTCAGAGGAGACCCAGTACCCCCGGGCATGGAAATGGGTGCGGCTGTCAGCAGAAATTCCCAGCGGTGGCGCTGCGCCGCCGCCTCGCCAACGGCCTCGAGATCACAATTGTCAAATATGGGTGTGCCCATCGCGATTAGGATCAATTGATGCACTGGTTGGGCCACACCCTCGATGCGGGATGGCATGACGTCTGAAGCCGCGTCACTGCCGACCATCGCAACATCGCGCTGATGCAGCCAGCGGACGCAAGAGGCGTGGAAGCCCGCCGAGCGTGCTGCTGCGTCCCACGGCCCTTTCACAGCGCGCCGGGCCCAACGGCCGGTGCGGAGGAACACAACGTCACCGCTGCCGACATGGATCCCCGTCTTTCGTTCCCAGGCGTCGATCTCCTCTGGGTAAACCACGGCGTCGGGTTCCAGGTACGGTACCCCTCGGAGTCGGGGAATGTCGATAAGAATTCCCCGCGTGAAGATGCCCGTCTTGAAATTCGTGACGTCCAGTTTCCCCGCGCCTTTGCCCGTGACCTCCATCTGGGAGAAGCCGTTGTACATTTTGCCTTTGTAGAACATGTGACAAAGTGCGTCCATATGCGTGTGGCCGTAGCCGTGATACGAAACAGAATAGGTATCGATGTCAAATTGCTCTTCAATGGGCTTGGCACCGGTAGCAGTCATGATGTGCTGCCACGGAGAGTCATTATCCATAGCTTTGGTTTTGTCGGCATCACGCGCCAGCGAAACTGAAAAGCCCTCCCGCACGAGTTGAGCCGCGGCCTTGCACCTTTCAGGAGTGATTAGATTTACAGTGCCTGCCTGGTCGGCTTTGCCCCAACGTCCCCAATTGGACAGCTCGGTCATCCAGCGGTCGATGTCGGTCTTCGTCAATGTGTGATTCGGCTGCGCTTGCGCGGGTGCCCCTGGATTAGATATCCAGACGAGAAGTATCACCGTAAGCAGTGCTGCCGGCGCGTGTCGCACGGGCAAGAATCTCATGTATAAATCACCTCGAATCGGGAACCTTGAACTTTATCAACTCTACGCCCGAAGAACCAACGATTACCTAGCGAATCCGCTGCGCGTACTGGTTGCGGACCGTGTGTGGCGGGCTGAAGCGAGGGCCGCCGTACTCTTCGATAAACTCCACGGCTCGCGCTTCCCTGGCTGCATCCGCAACCAGTTCGAATTGGATCGTCCGCCCTTTTTGAGCTGTGGGAGTCAGGTCGACGGTGACAAAGAGTTGGTCACGAAAGCGGATTGGATACTGTCCGACCCAACGGAGAAGTCCATCTGCCTGGGGAACGAATTCGCCCACTCTGGTACGGATGCCATCGGTACTTGACAGATGCATTAACCAAACCTTGTCTAAATCGCCATGAGTCTGAATCGAACCGAACGTCGGCTTGACGCCACTAATTTCGGCTGTTCCCGTATTCCTCACTGTGACGGACACGATCGTGTCGAAACTCTTACTGGCCTCATAAGCGCGATACGGGTACAACTCGACGGAGAAGACCGGCAAGTCGGCAGCGCCGGCGGAGTATTCATCTTCACCGATATGCGAAACCCGGGCCAGCCCGAATTCCTGGCGATCGTGATCCAGTAGGGTGGTCAACTTTTCTATCGTTGGCTGGAGCGAGTAGGTTTTGCCTTCCGTGTCGAGATCGATGGGTGCCCGTTGTCGACCCAGGGTGTCGGCAATTTGATCCACATATTCAAAGTGAGACATGTGCCCATCATCGTGGAAAAAGGGCTCGAACCATGCAGAGTGTTTCGGATCAGGGCCCGTCACGTAGTCATTGTATGCGGGAATCAAGGTGAACTTCGGAGGGTCGGAATTACCCCCAACTGGGCTTTTTCCCGTCTTGTTGTCGAACAACCCCTCCAGCTGGCGTTTTTCATCGCCCGCGGTCCCCATCAAGGCGGCCGTCCAGTCAGGATTGAACTTGCCGCCGACGTCCACCCAGTACGGCCATACCCAGTCGGTCCAGTTCGATGGATAGTCGGCGAGATCGTGGACCCAGTCACAGACGAAGTGCACGTAAAAGCGCTGATCGGCCATGATCCGCTCGTACCATTCCGGTTTTTCCTTACCGATCATGTCAGCTTCGATTACGAGTATAGGTTTGCCGTGCCACCGATAGTAATGAGGCCGCTGTGCGAAGTTTTCCCAGATGTAGTCGATGGTCTGCTTAACGTTGGCCCAGCTTTGATAGGGAGCACCGCTTGGTTTCCAGCGAGTCCAGCGGGGACCGTACCACCCGGGCCCGTATCGGTCGGAACTCCAGAACTCCAGCCAATACATCCATTGCAGCTGGCGTTCGCCGGCAGGCTGGTTTTCGAGTGCATCGGCAAAATAATGAATGGAATAAGACCAAGGGTCCGTATGGCAGTCGAGACTGTCGACTACAATCGCGTCCGTGGTGGCGCGCCGCAAGCTGCGGAGGACCTTCGCAAAACGGTCGGGCTGCTCAATCGAATAAATAGCACCGCCTTGCTCTTTTAGAATGTGAAAACCCGGGTTATGGTGCCAGTCGGGATGTTCATTGATCCACTTCAGATAGGCATTGGTGTCATTCACGCCGTAGTTGTTGACCGGCTCGTACCAAATCCCCAGCGTGCCGTGGTATTCGGCCGCCGAGGCTCCGAAAACACCAGTGACGGCGAGGAGAATGAAATAACGTCCAACCGTACGCAATGGTCTCACTCTCAATCTGGAGCTGGCTTTCCCCTTTGTACCGCCGGCTACCGGGGCGGAGCGTATCATTATTTTGATTCTTATGTCAATAGGCTGTGACAGTTACTCGTGACGCAGTGCGACGAGTGGATCCGCGGCAGCCGCCCGGAGCGCGGGAACGAAGCATGCGAACAAGCTGGCCGCACCAAGCAGGAGAGCGACCGCCGCGAAGGTGGATGCGTCGTCGGTCTTCACTTCGTAAAGCATGCTTGCCATGAGACGAGTGAGTCCCAAAGCCGCCAACAGCCCCATCGCAATACCTAGCAGCGCGAAAGCCATTCCTTGGCGGATCACCATCCAGACGATCTCGCCGCGGCGGGCGCCAAGCGCCATGCGAATTCCGATCTCGTGCATGCGGCGAGTGACCGAGTACGCTATAACGCCATAGATCCCGATCAGCGCCAGTAGAAGAGCTGTTGCCGCGAAGGTTCCCAGCAAAAAAAGGTTGAAGCGGCGCGGCGTAATCGAATCCGCCAACGCCTGCTCCAGAGTTTGGAGCTCATAGACGGGCTGGGTCGGGTCGATCTCCGAGATCAGTTTCCGAATCGCAGGCGCGGCCCCTGCGGCGTCGCCGGCGGTGCGGACAACCACCCTCGTCGAAAGACTCATTGGAGCTCGCTCATAAGGATAGTAGACTTCCGGTGACGTTTCCGCGTCGAGCTGCCAATACTTGAAGTCGGCCACGACTCCCACAATGGTGCCGCTTAGAAATGACCCGCCGATATGGCTGCCGATCGGATCGCCAGATAGTTTCCGTGCAAACGTTTCGTTGACGAGAACGGCAAACAGATCGTTGTCAGCCGGCCAGCGTCCCTTAACAAGCGGCGCGCCAATTGCGCGAAGGTATCCGGGTGACACGAACCGGACCGCGGCGAATGGTCCCTGTTCACCGGGCGGCGCCATGGCAGAACTCGTGACTTGAACGGAAGTGTTGAAAGTTCCACAGTCGACACCGCCAGCCTCCACACCGCGCTCGGTCCCCAGCCGGCGAAGCAGTTCGTGCAGATACACCTGCTTTGGAAGCCAGGCATTGTATCGCGGGCCGGAGAGTGAGATTCTCATGACGAGTGATTTTGCCGGTGCCACCCCAGAGGGGCTTGCGTTCATCTGCCAGAAGCTTTTCAACAGCAAGCCAGCTCCGGTGAGCAAGACGATCGCCAACGCGAGTTCCACCGCCACCAGACCTTCACGCACACGCAGGCCGCTAGTACCGGCCGAGAATATTCGGCGGTCGCTTTTGAGCGTGGCATTGAAATCAGCGTTCCACGGCGCGATTGCCGGACCCAGTCCGCATAGAATCCCAGTCGTGAGCGAAACGGCCAAAGTGAACAACAATACCGGGGGGTCAATTTTTGTTTCGGCTAATCGCGGAATGGCCGCCGAGCCGAGGCGAACAAGAACGCCGAGACCCCAATGGGCAAGAATCAAGCCAGCGGTACCGCCCAGGAACGCGAGGAGAGTGCTCTCCACCAGGAATTGGCTGATGAGGCGTTTTCGGGCTGCCCCCACGGCAGCGCGGATGGCAATCTCTTTGTGCCGGGTGGAGGCCCGCGCCAGCAGTAGGTTAACCACGTTTGAAGTTGCGATGAGCAACACGAAAACCACCGCTCCGAGCAACACGATCAAGGAACGCCGCGTATCGCCCACAAGTTTTTCTTTGAGCGGAGTAGCGCTGAGCCTTACGAATTCGCGCTTCCAGCCGGGGTAAGATGCCTGGGCGACGCGGTCCCAAATGATTTGCATCTCCGTCCGCGCCTGCTCGAACGAAACGCTCGGCTTTCGCCTGGCTACGACGCAGATTGCGTGAGGAGCAGGACCCAGGCGTTCAGCAGCGGCGACCTCCTGCCGCCACGAAATTTCCGGAAGCCTCATGAATGCATCCGGAACGGGAATGAAGGCATCGACTTCCCGTCTCTCATCACCTGCAGACCACTGCTGTGGAAAGAGGAACGGAAAACTTTTCGGTAGGACACCGACGATCGTGAACGGCCAGCCATTGACGGTCAGAGTGTTTCCGATCACACGTGCGTCCGCACCAGACCGCCTTTCAAACAGGCCGTAGGAAAGCACTATGGTGTTCAATTCTTCCGGCCGGAACAGCCGGCCGAATGACGGCAGTGCCCCGGTGATGCTCCAGAAATCACCAGTGATGGAGGCAATCCTTTCCTGGCCGGCTTCGCCGCGTGCCATTAGAGCTAGATCCTGGTTCCCATAAGCCGCCATGCCGTCGAAGGAACGGGCCTGGTTCTTCCAGGCGAGAAACGCCACTCGCGACACCTCGTTGTCAACGTGCGAGTACTTGAAATCATAGTCCGCCAGCCAGACCAACCGCTCAGCGCCGGGATACGCCACGGGCCTGAATAGCACAGCATCAACCACGCTGAATACTGCCGTATTCATTCCGATGCCGAGGGCGAGTGTCAGAATTACGATCCCAGTGAACCCGGGATTCCGACGCAGTAACCGAAGGCAGTAACGCACGTCTTGACCGAGCGATTCGAGCGCGGCGCATCGCCACACGTCGCGCGTGACGTCCTTTATCAACAGTTGGTTGCCGAAGTCGCGGTAGGAGTCGCGCGTGGCCTCTTCCGGCGACGCTCCGGAGCGGATACGCTCCTCGATTTCTATTGCCAGGTGATGCCGGATCTCCTCATCGAGTTCGTCTTCGCGGCGCTTCCGGCGCAGGAAAGTCCAGAATTTCACGCAGCTCCTCCTATGCTGGCCGCATCACCCGCGCAATCGTTTTCACCAGCAGGTCCCATTTCGACCGTTCGGCCGTCAACTGCTTCTTGCCGGCCAACGTGAGCCGATAGTACTTCGCGCGGCGGTTGAACTCCGAGGCTTTCCACTCCGCCGCGATCCAACCTTGCGCTTCAAGACGGTGGAGGGCCGGATACAGAGAGCCGTGCTCAATCTTTAACAGTTCTTCGGAACTGGCACGGATGATCTGGCCGATGCCATGGCCGTGCTGCGGCCCCCACTGGAGCGTCCGCAGAATGAGCATATCCAGCGTCCCCTGGAGCAACTCAATGCGGTTCTTGTAGGGTTCGGGTCTCGCCATAACGCTTTAGCAGACATCCTACCAAAGCACCGCCCTGGCCGTTTAGCAGAATGTCTGCCAAAGAGAGGCATGGTCGCTAAATGCCGACTAAGGCGGGTCGTCGACATGCGCAAGAAGTCGGCCGAACCGGGTGCCCGATGGCATGCGCCCCAGCCGTCGCAACTAAGGTCAGAGCCCCGAATTCCGGCCGTTGAGACCGCCACCCGGAGAATTCTGACCGCCGCCCGAGAACAGAATCAATCGCAGGGCGAGCTGCGATACTTCGCAGATTAACGCTGGAACAATTCCCTTAAACATTTTCTTGCCCACCCGATTGCCTACCCGAAATCGAATCTACGTCGCCTGGCAAAGCCACCGACTGGTTGCTGCAATCCGACAAATTTGACCGGAGTCCATCTTGAAATGCGGATGGCAGTATAATGGCGTTCCGCTTCGCTCTTTGCACCGAATTTAGCAATGCGCCGCAAAACAACCAACACCGCGCTTTCACGGCGTGAGTTCCTCGCGGCTTCGATCGCCGTGACTTCGGGCTCTTCAGCAGGCGCCAACACGGATCAACGGACCACGGAAGAACAGTTCCGCGACGTACCGAACGCCAGCCGCATGCGCATGCACTGGTATGTCTTTGGCCCGGCGTGGAGCGTGCCCGAGGCCGAACGTGAATTGCGCCTGATGTCGGAGGCGCACATCGGAGGTGTGCTGCTCTTTCCCGCCTATCCCATCACACTGGATGATGCAGATCGCGGCGTTCGGAACCAAAGTTATCTGTCGAGAGAGTTTCTCTCCGTTCTTAACTCCGTTACGCAGGTCAGCAAGCGCTACGGCCTCACGATAGATACAGTGCTGGGAACCGGATGGCCTTATGGCGGCCCGTCCGTTTCACTCAAAGACAGCGCTCACGCCATTCGCGTGATGGACGTTCCAGCGGGCACCTCCTGGGATAGAGTAGCTCTGCGCGAGGGTGAAACTCCGGTGGCGGCCTTCACTAATGAGAGCGGCGAATTTCGGGTCCTGCGTCCCGCCGAATCGCCGCCCGGCCCCGTTCAGTTGGTCTATTCGGCGCCCACCCGCATGCAAGTCAAGCGAGCATCACTTGGGGCTGAAGGCTTGATCATCGATCACTACAACCCCGAAGCGCTGGCGAGATTTCTTCGGGCCGTGGGGGATAATCTGCTTGACTCCACACCTCGCGGGGTCATCCGATCGATCTTTTCCGACAGCCTGGAGGTCTATCACGCGACGTGGACCGAACACCTTCCGGAGATCTTCAAGGCGCAGCGAGGCTACGATCTTGTACCGCATCTCGCAGCGATGTTCACCGATGCCCATCCGGATGCAAATGATCTGCGCCGCGACTTCTGGGGAGTCCTCTCCGAGCTGGCGGGCGAGAGCTACGTCCGGCCGCTCGCGCAGTGGGCCCACACACGAGGTGTGACATGCCAGGTTGAGGCATACGGAACTCCTCCGGTGAACATTTCCTCTTATCGCTACGTCGATATCCCGGTCGGCGAGCACTACGAGTGGAAAGAGTTCAACTCATCGCGCTGGGCGTCCTCCGGGGGACACCTCGCGGGAAAGCCAGTGATCCTTGCCGAAGCGTGGACTTGGCTCGGTCTGCCAAACCGATTTGCCGATACCCTCGAACAATTGAAACTTTGTTCCGACTTGCATTTCCTCAGCGGCATCAATGCGCTTTACGGGCTGACCTACGCATACTCGCCGGTAGAGCTCGGTTCTCCGGGCTGGGTGCCCTATTTCGGTCCGGCCATCAATCACACCACACCATTCTGGCCCTACTTTCAATATCTCGCTGACTACGTCAACCGTGCGAGCTACATCTTGCAGCAAGGAAAGCCGGTGGCCGACGTTGCGGTGTACTTGCCTGTAGAGGATGCAATGGCGGAAGCCCCGCCCCAGCAACTCCTGCTAAATTGGGCAGTGCGAGATCGACTTAGCTCGAATGGCCCCCCTCCGGAATTCAGCCTGAAGAACGCGCTGTACTATGAGTCGGATGTGGTGAAGAACATCATCACCAATGGTTACGCCTTCGACGGCGTCGACACTCACACACTGAATCGCGGGATGCAATACGACAGCGGACGCTTGCGGTTAGGAGACGGCGATTACGGAGTTCTGGTGCTGCCGAATCTGATTGGAATTGACGTAGAGTCCGCCGAAAAGATCGAGGGGTTCGTTCGGGGTGGTGGCACAGTGATAGCCACCCGCCGGCTGCCCGATCGCGCGTGGGGCTTGGCGAACCGCGAGCAGAGAAGCGCCCGGGTTCGGGAAATCATAAAACAGGTTTTCGGTGAGCCGACCAGCCCGGCGGGTTACCACGAGCACACCCTGGGAAGCGGACTCGCTATCTTGTGTGGCGATGAACAGGGGACCTTCCGCAAAGCCCTAAGCCGATTGCAACCGGATATTCAGTTCGCAGAGCTCAGCGAGCACATCAGCTACGTGCACCGCCGCGGGGCTGACCGCGATTTCTACTTTGTCGTGAATACTAGCGAACAAGCTCAGCTACTCGACGCTACCTTCCGGGTCAATAACCGCGCCCCAGAACTCTGGGACTTGAAGACCGGAAATATCGAGGAGGTTGTTGTTTTCGAGCAAACTCGAGACGGTACGCGCATTGCCTTTGAATTAGGACCACTTGAGTCCAAGGTCTTCGTGTTCCGGGATAGTACGCGCCGGCCCGCGGCTACGCGGGCAAGCCTGCCACTTAGAGCAGATGGTGCCCGCGTTTTCGACAACGGCACCTATTTTATCGAGTCGGCTTCTGGACTCCACGAAATTGAGGTGCGCGGCATTCCCGCGCCTTCTATGCTTGCGCCGCGCTGGCGGCTCACGCTTGGCAACAAAGTTCTCGAATTGGACCAACTCGAGAGCTGGACCGAGATCCCGGGACAGCGCTTTTATTCCGGCCGCGGCGTGTATGAAGCTGATTTTCGCGTGCCTCCTTATGAAGGACTCGGCGTGGTGCTCGATTTGGGAGCCGTTCGTGAGACCGCCGATATCCGGTTGAACGGAATGCCTGCGGGTGTCGTGTGGATGCGCCCGCACCGAGTCGATGTCACGACACTTCTTAAGCCCGGGTTAAACAACGTTCGGGTCGACGTCACCAATCTGCTCATCAACAAGATTCTCGGAGGTGGGCCCATCGACTACTCGAAAGTCTACGAAAAATACGGTGAGCGGTTTCCGCGTGGGGACGAGTGGGACCTGATTCGCGACCCACTACCCTCCGGATTGCTGGGTCCCGTTCGTCTGGTTTTCTACAAGCTCGCTGGGCCTTAGCGGTACTTCGGTCCCTGCAATATTTAGCCTCGGCTCCGGAGAGACCTCGCTCGATTGTTGTCTGAGCAGAGGTTTCGTGGCATCTATTGATAGCCGGTCAGGGTAAGATAATAAGAAAAAGAAAAGGAGATTTTGCCAAGAGCCACTTCTACATGTCCATCAGCCCATCAGCGCGCCGCAAAAAATATCAGGTGCCGGCATTGCAACGTGCATTTGCTATCCTAGACAGCCTCAATCAGACCAGCTTCGGGCTGACCGTACAGGAGATCAGCGAACAGCACGGAATCCCTTATAGCACTGCGTTTTATCTTTTGGAAACGATGAGCGAGTGCGGCTATGCCGAGCGCAACGAGGACTCCAAGAAGTATCGGTTGGGATACAAGGTTTTGAGTTTTCGAGAGGGGAACGCGGCGCGCTATTTACTCGACCTGCGGGCCATCGCACAGCCTCTCATGGAAGAATTAACTGAATTGACTGGCCTCACCAGCCACTTGGCAATCCTCGAGAGGGACGACGCCGTTTACATCGAGAAGGCCGAGTCGGCCGGTTTCATTCGCCTGAATACCTGGATCGGTAAGCGCCTCAGCCTCTACTGCACTGGTGTCGGCAAGGCGCTGCTGATGCATCTGCCTGAGCCCGAGATCAGAAGATTGTGTCCCGCTGCGTCCCTGACGCGCCGCACTCCGAGAAGCATTACCTCCCTGGATGCTCTTTTGGAAGAGCTCAGGCGCTCCGTGCAACGCGGGTACGCGATAGACGACGCTGAAGATGAAGGGCAAGGCCGGTGCGTGGCCGCCCCGGTACGTAACGACGAGCAAAAGGTTGTCGCCGCCCTGGGCCTGGCGGGGACTTTAGTCCAAGTTGACCTGGACCGCATCGATGCGCTCGGCAAGCTGGTGAAGAATTATGCCGGGCAGATCGCCGAGCGTCTCGGATACCGTCGCAACAACAACCATCAACAAGTTTGACAAAAGCCTGTATCGGAAGGGACCCGACGGATCGCCCTCCTGCATCCAGGAGGGAAGCAGGAGGTCTTGAGTGCAATTCTTGTGATCGAAAGTCCTGCTGCTTGCCTGCTGCAACCAGGAGGTCCGGCGGGACGCCGCTCAGTGCGACTCGCGCGGCACGGCGTGGCCGCGGCACCCGACCAAGAAATCCAGGTCCGCGCCAGTATCCGCCTGCATCACGTGCTGCACATAGAGCTGCTGATATCCGCCGTCAGAGGGGGACGCGGGAGCGCGCCAGGCCGCTCGGCGTTTCTCGAGGTCATCGGCCGAGACCTCCAGGTGCAGACGGCGGCGTTCGACATCCAGTTCGATCCAGTCGCCGTCGCGGACCAAAGCCAGCGGTCCTCCTGCGCTGGCTTCGGGACAGACGTGCAGCACTACGGTGCCGTAAGCGGTTCCGCTCATCCGTGCGTCGGAGACGCGGACGATATCGGTTACACCTCGTGCGAGCAGCTTCGGCGGCAGCCCCATATTGCCGACCTCCGGCATCCCCGGGTATCCTTTCGGCCCGCAATTCTTTAAGACCAGGACGCTGGTTTCGTCGGCTTCAAGGGCTGGGTCCGCAATACGCTCGCGATAGTGCTCGATGGTCTCGAAAACAATGGCTTTGCCTCGATTCCGCATCAAGTGCGGCGATGCAGCCGACGGTTTCAAAACCGCGCCGTCGGGCGCCAGGTTCCCGCGTAGCACGGCTATGCCGCCGTTGGATACAAGCGGGTGATCGAAACCGTGAATCACTTCGGTGTTGTAATTGGGCGCGTTGGAGCAATTCTCCCAGATAGTCTTGCCGTTGACTGTCTGCACATCTCGATGGATAAGGTCCCGTTCGGCCAGCGCCCGAATCACCGCGGGCAAACCGCCCGCGTAGTAGAAGTCTTCCATCAGGAACCGGCCGGAAGGCATCAGATTGACCAGCGTGGGCACGTCGCGGCCCAATCGGTCCCAGTCGTCGAGCGTAAGCGGCACACCCAAGCGTCCGGCGAAGGCCAAAAGATGGATGACGGCGTTGGTCGAGCCGCCGATCGCGGCGTTAACGCGGATAGCGTTCTCGAAGGCTTGGCGCGTCAGAATGCGCGAAATCCGCACGTCGTCGCGGACCATATCGACGACGCGGCGTCCGGCCAGGCGGGCCAGTACTGCCCGCCGCGAATCTACCGCAGGGATTGCCGCGTTTTGCGGTAACGCAAGTCCCAGCGCTTCCGACATAGATGCCATGGTCGACGCCGTGCCCATCGTCATGCAGTGTCCCGCGGAACGGGCCATTGACGATTCGGCATCCATGAACTGTTGCAAGCTCATGGTTCCGGCTTTCACCTCTTCGCTAAATCGCCAGACATCAGTGCCCGAGCCGATGGCGCGCCCGCAGTACCAGCCGTTCAGCATCGGCCCGCCGGAAACCACAATCGCAGGAACGTCACAACTGGCCGCACCCATCACTAGTGACGGCGTGGTTTTGTCGCAACCGCACAACAAAACCACTCCGTCGATCGGGTTGGCACGGATCGATTCCTCTACGTCCATGCTAGCCAGATTCCGAAACAGCATGGCCGTCGGGCGCAGGTTGGATTCGCCCAGAGACATCACGGGGAATTCAAGCGGAAGGCCTCCGGCCTCCGAAACGCCTCGCTTTACGTGCTCGGCAATGTCGCGGAAGTGCGCGTTGCACGGTGTGAGCTCGGACCAGGTGTTACAAATGCCGATCACCGGACGCCCGTCGAAGGCGTCGCTTGGCAGCCCGCGCATCCAACTGCGATGCACGAATCCGTGCATGTCCGCCGGTCCGAACCAGGCATGGGATCGAAAGCCGTTCTTCTTGTTGTCAGACATGGTTCACTCGATCCAATAGGGTAACGCAGCGGGCTACGATTCGTTTCGTCTTGGTGCGACTGCCGCCACGTCGTCGGCCACTGAGTTGTTCCTCCTTCTCAAGTTTCGAGCGGCGAACGCCAATCACACGCCGTGGAACAACACAAATGGATTCAGATTGGCAAATCATTGAGGTCCACCCGTGCAAGGGCCTGAAAAAACAGGCCGAAAACAGGCGAATTCACTTCATTGCGGCGGCAAACGGGTGATCCCACGGCTCTAGAACAGGCGAATAACAGGCGGGAAATAGCAAGGCGCTTAACGCCTTTTCGCGATCACACCATCCAACCCCCATCGCCTCCAGAATACACACGCGTGGGGATAACGTGCGGTTTGGGTCTCGTTCGCAAATGGCATCGGTACAACCTTCGCTCCTCCAGGTACTTGGCTAGCGACGCAAATATCTTCAGCCGACCGGAACTCATACGTCCCCTGATGTGCAGTATCCCCGACTCGATGGGGTTGTCGACCGCCTGTAAATGAAGGCAGCGTGGATGGCCGAGTCCGTTTCGGCATAGTACTCACTGTATAGATACAGAACATCCGTTTGCGGATCGCGTGCACCCGAAATAACGGCAACCCTGTTCCACCGGTTGTCTAGTCCGTACGCCCGGGGCCAATGGTCGGGAATCGCAAAATCTTTTACAATGATTTCCGAGTCAGGGACCGGATAAACGAGAATATGTTGGCCGGAAATGGCGCTCCAGGCCATAGCCAGTGCCATAACGGTATCATCGTGCTGGCCACAAGGCGCGCCGTAACGTAGTAGACCAGACGGCAGCCGCTCTGCTTGATACGCCGCCAGTTCGCTGACCAGCACCGGATCATTGGGAATCCGAATGTCGCCCCGCTCAAAAGCCAAGGCGGAGCCTACTGCCGGTGCACGACCGCTGGTGCAGCCGGAGGACCAGCGGAGGCACCCGTCAAGTACAGTTTTGCTGTTTCCAGCCTGTTCGGCCCCTGTTCCATGGCCGCTGGAGGGTGTGGCGTAGCGTGGTTCCAGCGTATTTTGTGTGATCCAGGCCTGTTTTACAGGGGAGACAACGTGTGCCCGGCGATCGAGTTGTCAAAAAACCCGGACAAATCCGGACATTTCAGTCGGGTTCACCGGCCTGGAGAATTCGGCCGCGTGCAATAGCGCGCAATGGTTTATGGCAAGCGTGGCATCCTTGGCATTGTGGGCAATGCAAAATCTGTAACTTACAGAAAGGGAGTGGCGATTTGTGGTTCGAATCCCACCCTCACCGCCAGTTTAAAATCAATAACTTACGGCCATTAGCTGGCAATATGCAGCCTAGTTTCGAATAGCTGAGGCTGAATGGCACTCAAGCTCTATCGCCGACATCGTAAGAAATGCGAAGC